>UEXM01002240.1_pt1 | contig 14175 bp, 14 predicted proteins | sample 1796661 | NCBI WGS metagenome assembly UEXM01 (sample SAMEA4772469, study PRJEB27181) | metagenome | reverse complement strand
AGTAGAAAGCCCTCCACCTAGTGCTATATCGCCTCAGTTTGGTAGTGGAAACAATAGTGACTTATGTACGATTAGTTCTAGTGGTTCAGTACAGACACAGATACTAGGACTTTCAGTAGGAACAACGTACACAGAAGACAATTGCCTTAGACTAAAGAAAGCACAAAAGCTTTATATGTTTGGAATGAAAGTAGCAGCAGTTAGTGTGATGTGCCAAGACCCTGATGTGTGGGAAGCGATGATGTCAGCTGGAACTCCTTGCCCCATTGACGGACTTATAGGACAGCAAGCTAAAGATGCTTGGGCTGTAAAAACAGAAGCAATACCAATGCCACCGGAGAAAGATGAAATCAGTGTACAAGAAAAACGTGACAAAGCTCTTAGCATTATGGGTACTGTTGCTGCTGCCTTTATATTCTTTTAGTAACTACTTTACTTTTGGATATACAAGCAATGCCGCTTTAAACGGCTTAAGCTGGACCATGACTACGCCTATCTTAGGTATACCTACTGAAGAGGGCATGGACATTAGCGGAGTAATATATAACTATAAAGTGGTTAAAGATGTAGGAGATAACTTTACAGTTACAGTACAAAATAAAGATGTAGACGGTGGATACATATTTCAAGACACAGAAGATTGGTCAGGTAAACATGGAATGCGTATACAGAAAGCTGTTCCATTAACTTATACACCTATTGAGCAGTTTGGTGATGGTTCAATACAGACTACAGGAACAGGTAGCGTAGAAGACGCAACAGTTTTATACATGTACAGATGGGATGGTTGTCGTAATCCACAGAATGACAAAAACTGTCCGGGCTATGTAGAGCCTATGCCTGTAATACCTAAGATAGAAATATATGATGCGTTAGAGGATGAGAATGTTATTGACGCTACCGAAGAAACCGATAGTGATTTGTATGAAAAGAAAGAAGAGGAAAGGGAAGAGAGAGACGAAGACGAAGAAGATGAAGACCGTTTAGAATTAGCAATGGCTGCAAGTGAGAATGCTTTAACAATAGCTAACACAGCTACGCAAGCATCTCTTTTAAAAACTATGAATTCGGCTACTAATGTAACTTCTTATTATGTAGCGAATGTTCCGGGTGGAGTTTATAATGAATCTATTTCATTAAATGGCGGAAAAATAGTAGATAATAAAAAAGCTTTAAGAAGTTTGGGGCAAGATAAATTAATGAATGAAATGATAGAGGAGCAATACAAATGAATAAACTAATAACTCTAGGGTTAGTCATTGGACTAACTGGATGTGCCTTGCTAATGCCTAAAGAAGTTGCAGCAGAGAACATTGATATTACTGGAACTGTACAAAGCAGATGTACTGTTAATACAGATACTTCGGGAGTCTATGGAAACCCTAACGCGTACACCCTAACTACTTTACCAGCAAGTGCTGGACAATTACCTATTGTTCGTATAGACACTACACTAGCTAACGCTTACAATGCACAGATTAGTTATCCAACATCTTTTGCATCTAGCCCTAGTCTAGGAGACACAGTAGCTTGGACAGGAGCAGTAGCAGTTGTACAGACTTCATCGTCTGATATGTCAGGGTATCAAGCAGGTAGTACAACTACAGGTGCTGCAAGAACTTATCCTTTAAGTATAGCGGGTACAACTTGGTTTAGCGTTGCTTCTCAAGCTACATATGGTGGTGGACAGAACAAAGCATTTCCCGGCGGTACTTATACGGCTCATGTGTTAGCAGAATGTGTCGCGCAGTAATATTATTTTTACTGCTATGTACTAGTGTAGCAGCTCATGAAATGACACCGACATATCCTAAGTGGAATGTTTCTTACATAGAAGGAATACATAAAACCACAATGGAAATGTTTAATACAAGAACAGATGTTAAATATTATGAGATTGGCGTATTTGATGAAGAGTGGAAGCCAATACCTTTTGTTACTGATTATAAAATATTAAAATTAGATTACTTAAATCATGTAAAATTTGATGTTTATATTAGCTCTAAGAATAAAAACAAAGCTGAGTATATTTGTTCATTATCTAAGCTTAAGGGCGATAACACTAACAAGACTATGGTATCATCAAAAATATGTTCGAGGTTTAAGTGAAGTGGTTAAGGTACTTAGTACTACTGCTTTGTACACAAGCCATAGCAGATAGCAACTCCATGACTTTTTCTTTACCTAGTGCTGGATATAGTAGCGGAACAGACAGCATTAAAGCGGGTGACTTAGATTGTAAGAATAGTATAGGTGGCACTACTAACTTTGAGTTAGGCATGACCGGAATAATAAACAATGCAGTCACTCCTCTTATAGGAAAAGAAGGAGACAACCCACAAACTAAAGACATAGGTTTGTATGCTAGAATAATAATTCCTCTTGATGGACCAAAAGAAAGAATAAATTGCAATACTTTATATCAGCTAGAGTTACAACGCAGAAGATTAGAAGTTCAGAAACTAAAACAAGAAATAGAATTATTAAAACAATTGCAACAAGAAGGTGGATTTGATAACTAATGGCTGACCTAGGAGAAAAAGTAGCACAAGTAGAAGGATTAGTTGATAAGAGACTAAGTTTTATGGGTATAAGGTTTACATATACCAGTCTCGTTGCAGCATTTGCTCTCCTGTCCACGATTGTTGGTACACTGTACGGTGGGTTTCTTATGTACCAAAAAGTCGAAGGAATCGCAAATTTGGACCTCGATGCTATAGCTGGACAGATGGCAAAGACATCAGCAGATGTAATAAGAATAGAAGAACATGCTGATACAATTAAGATAGAACTTAAAAAAGATATGACTGATTTAAGAAATGCACAGTGGAATCTAGAGTCTAAAGTAGATACTAAGCTACAGTCAGTAGACACTAAGCTTACTAATTATGATACTAAGTTAGACCGATTTGAAATTAAAGTGGAGAAGACAAAGACAGACATGGAAAAAAGAATTCAAGAATCATTAGACAATCCATTAGCAAACTGAGGAATTAAATCATGAGTATAACTTATAGAGGAGAAACTTTTTCTGGTTATAACAAACCAAAGAGAACTCCTAACCACCCTACCAAATCACACGTTGTGTTAGCTAAAGAAGGAAACACAATTAAAATGATACGCTTTGGTGAACAAGGCGCAAAGACAGCAGGCAAACCTAAAGCTGGAGAGTCTGCAAAAATGAAAGCAAAAAGAAAATCGTTTAAGGCTAGACACGGAAAGAACATAGCCAAAGGTAAATTAAGTGCTGCTTACTGGGCAGACAAGGTAAAGTGGTAATTTATGGACGACAAGCTTAACAGAATGCAATTGCAATTAGACAAACACGCATCACAAATAGCAAAGCTTTTTAGTAAGATTGATGATACTAATAAGTGTATAGCTAAAATTAATACTTCATTGTTACAGATTAAGTGGGGTGTTTATGGAGCAATTATGTTTTATGTTATTGCACAAATAGGAATCATAGAAGCACTAGGAGTAATTATATGATAGCACTTTTAACTAACATAGCACCAATAGCCCTAGGGTTTGTTGGTAAGCTATTTGCTCTGAAGAGTCAAGCCGCAGCAGAAAATCAGAAACTGATGATGCAGCAGTTTGCAGTAAGAGACAAATCAATCAATGACGCAAGAGATAGGGCAGACAAAGAAAGCCCAATGGCTGCGCTTAATAGACGAGTAATTATATTTGTTATCTTGTCTTTAATTATATTTACACAAGTAGCACCTGTATTTTTTAACGTACCTACTGTAGTTCCTACAGTTATCGAAGGCGCAAGTCTACTTGGCTTTGAACTTACACCGGACACAATAGAGTATGTAACTGTACAAGCAGGCGCAGTACTTAAGTTTGATGAAGTATTTGCATGGGCTACAATGATTATAGAGTTCTACTTTGGCGCACAGTTGGCAAAAGGAAAATAAAAAAATTTGACAAACTGTGAAAAATATGCTATAATTATTCCTTTAATCAAAGGAGTATAGCATGGCTAAACAAAAAAAGACAACTGATGATAGTAATTTTGTTACTATAAATAATGAACAAATAGATATTACTACATTAGCAAACGATTCTATATCATATCTTAATCACTTATTTGATTTAGATAAACAAGCAAAAGAACTAGATTTTAAACTACAACAAGTTAGAACAGCAAGAGCAGCTTTCTTATCATTGTTTGATAAGAGTAGAAAAAAAGAATAATAATAAAAGGATAAGCTATGGCAAGAACACCCCTTCCAGATGAATCAAAACCTCAATACTACAAAGATACAGAAGCTAGTAAGAAGGTAAAAGAAAGTCTGACTGACCCTAAACTACCCACAGCTGGAACGCAGAGTTATACACAACAGCAACTGCAATCGGGTGAACTTCAATCTAATGTAAACATGGGCGCTCCTACTACTGTAGGGGCAAGAACCGTTTCACAGCCTACGTTAGGCGCTGTTGGTCCAGCGGGTACATCTACCATAGCTACTCCAAGTGCTATACAATCTGGTACTTATACGGCAAACACATCAGGAGGTCCTGCTACTATTACAGGCGCTCAAGCTACAGGTCTAAGCAAACAAGTACAAGCACAGACAGGCACAGCTAGTCAAGCCACAGCCGCTACAGATACTGGAGCTATGGCTGGAACAATGGCGGGTAATGTTGTAGGTAATTTATCTCCAGCTTCTATTGTTGCTAATGTAACTGGAACAACTCCTGATGAAGCTTTAATGTCTAAGCAAGTAGAAGAATTACTTAAAACTACAGGGGATGATAAAGTTCCAATATGGGCTAAACCTGCCTTAGAAGCTGCTGAAGGAGTTTTAGCAGCTAGAGGAATGGGTAAGTCTACGGTAGCAAGAGAAGCTATCATGAGCGCAATTATTCAATCTGCTTTACCGATTGCTCAAGAGAATGCAAAAACTCAACAAGCAACATTTATGCAGAACTTGAGTAACAAGCAACAAGCCGCTGTACAAAATGCACAAGCTAGTTTAGGTATGGATATGGCTAACTTGTCTTATTCACAGCAACAAGCTATTTCTAATAGCAAGTTTATGCAGACATTACAACTTAGTAATCTTAGTAACAAACAACAGACAACATTACAAAATGCTGTCAACATGTCACAGATGAACTTGGCTAACTTAAGCAATAATCAACAGGCGCAAGTAGCAAATGCTCAATCGTTTTTACAAATGGACATGAGTAATTTATCTAATGCTCAACAAGCAACAATGATGAATGGACAGAATGCACAACAAAATATGTTATCTGACCAAGCCGCTATAAATGCTTCATTACAATTTAATGCGGCTAACCAGCAACAGACTAATACGTTTATGTCTAACCTAAAGACTCAAGTAGATTCTAATAATGCTGCTAGAAGTGATGCAACAAATCAATTCAATACTTCGTTAGCACAACAAAGAGCCGCGTTAGATTCTGCAAACAGTATGCAAGCTCAACAGTTAACTGCACAGATGAATGCACAGATTGACCAGTTTAATAGTCAGTTAGGTTTTAACGCTAATCAGTTTAATGTACAAAACCAAAACGCTATTAATCAATCAAACACAACATGGCGTAGACAATTAAATACAGCAAACACTGCTGGTGAAAATTCAGTAAACCAAGCCAATGCAATGAATGCTTTTAATATGTCTAACCAAGCTCTTACAATGATGTGGCAAGAACAAAGAGATGCGGCGGACTGGGCAACTAAGATGGCAATGACAGATGAAGATTCAAAAACAAGACTTGCAATTGCAGCATTAGGTAATGAAGCAGCAACAGAAGCAGGTAAAAAAGATAGCATAATATCTTTAGGCAAATTAGCAGTAGACTTGTTTAATAGCTGGCAGGAAAATCAAGGATAATTATAGGAGATAAGAATGGGATGGTTTAGTAACGCTTGGAAAAAAGTAAAAAAAGTATTCAAAAAAGTTACCAAGGTAGTTAAGAAAGTTGTTAAAGGTGTAGGCAATGTAGCTAAAAAAGTTTGGAATGGTGTTAAAAGCACAGCCAAAAAGTTTGGAGAAAAAATATCCAAGCTTGGTCCAGTAGCTAACATAGCTATGGGAATGATTCCCGGCTTTGGTCAGCTTTGGGCTGCATACGGAGTATGGGGAGCAATGGCTAAAGGAGCTATAACTGGTTACTTGACTAGTGGTGGTAATTTAAAAGGAGCTTTGTTGGGAGCAGCTGGAGGAGGTTTAGGTTATGGCTATAGTAAACTTCCCGGTACTTCTCTATCAGAAAAAATATCCAACGCTTTTAAACTTGGAGAAGGAACAGACACACTAAACAAATCTTTTGGAGACGCTTACAAAAATTTAGCTAAAGACTACACAGGAAGAATAGGAGCAGACACAAGTAACATTCCTCCTTCTATGAGAGGTCAATATAAATACTCAGCTCCCTCTGTAGAATCTATACAAGGCGCTTATCAAGCTAATATTGACAATGGAATGAATCACGAAGCAATTATGAAAAGTTTTAATGCTCAAGCTGCTAGAGATGCTGCTTGGTGGAAAGAAAATCCTGAACCTAAAACTACAGGAGAAAAAATTGCAGAGGGTTTATCTAACTGGGCAACAAGCCAAAAAAATCAAGGCGTAGACTATCAAGCAGCTGCTGTTGATACTTCTCCTTTAACTTCTTATCAGATTCAAGCTATGGGTACACAAGGTGAGACAGGAACTGGATTAGACCCTAACGAGCAACTTGTAAGACAATTAGGTTTGACTACCCTTAGAGACCAATCGTTATTAGCTAAACAGCAATACGCAACTTAAATAAGGTAAATTACTATGGCAGAAGATAATAATATGAATATAGATATGGCAGAGTCTTATGAAGCTTCTGGCGTAGACCCTTTTGATGCCCCAATACCCGGAGCATCTTTAACAAACGACCCACAAAATCCATACCCTTGGGAAACACCGCCTGATTTTACTAATCAAGAAGCAGCCTTAAAAAATATATTTACTAATTTAACAGAAGAAGAAAAGCATGAGCAACTGTTAAACACTTTAAGAGATGGTGTAGACATTGAATCAATAGTACAAGTATTATTATTCAAAGGTTTTCAAGATGGTAAGTGGAGTCCAGACTTAATGTTATTATTAATAGAACCTATGGTTTATATGGTAATGTGGATAGCAGACCAAGCTGGAATAGACGCACAGATATCTGCTGATGGAGATGATTGGAACGATGAAGAAGCAACAATGGGAAGGCAAGCATTAAAGACAGACATTGAAAGAATGCAAAAGCCACCATCAAGTATGCCACAATCATTGTTATCTAAAATGGGAGTACAATAATGGCGCTTAGTTTTTTAGACGTAGTTGGAAGTTTTGCACAAGGTGTACAAGAAAGAGGTGCAGAAGTTGACAAAGAAATAGCTGATAGGATTAAAGAACTTAATTCTAAAAAGGAAGACTCCAATCTTAAATCTCGTTATGCTGATGAGTATAAAAAATTTGAGGAAGATAAAGAATTAATTCAAAGTATAAATGCTGCTGGTGGTTTAGGAACTATGAAAGGTTTACAGCTTGCTGGAGGATATGATAGTTTTGAAGAACTACAAAAAGCATTAAAGATTGACCCAACATTACTTAACAAAATTAAAATGCCAACAATAGGCAAAGAGCCTGTTTATACTCCTGCATCTTATGGTTTAACTAACAAAACAGAAGACGGTAAAACCAGAAGCACCGTAAGTAAAATGTTTAATGCTGCGTTTAGACCAGAAGTATATGAAAAAAATGAAGAGTTTGCTGACTCTCAAGTAGACACTGAAGAAACTATGACTACTTATAGAAGAGGTAAAAGTGTTGACATGACTTCAGGACAAGAAAAAAACCTAAGAACTTCTCTACAAATGTCTAGACTTCAAGATAAGCCACAAACCCTAACAAAACAAATACAATCGGAAGATGGTGGCTGGCAGCAAATTACTTTTACTAGAAACGAAAACGGAAAAACAGGACCAGAAGCTGAAAAATTAGGCGGTAGGTATAGTTTATATTCTGGATACAGCGTTACTAATTCTGAGCCTTGGCAAGACCCGACACAGCAAAAAGATGGAACTACTTTAGACTATACAATGATGTTTGCTGTCGATGAAAACAATAATTTTATTCCTGATGACGAAGTTACAGATACTAGTACAAGAGTTCCTGTTAATGTTAAAGCCGTTAAAACCGGAGACTCTAAAGATAGAGTAGCAATTCAAGGTGGGATGCTAGAAGGTTACAAGTACTTACAGCGTGACATTATACCAGCTGAAGAAGAGACAGATGGAAGAACAGCAGACATGCAAAATTTAGATTCTGAAATTGAACAATTTATTGCTATGTATAATGCTAGTCCACAAAGAAAAGCACTAATAGATAAAAAATTAGTAGCAATGGGATTACCTCCGGGGGAACTAACGGATATGGCTGCTAGAGAATTGTTGATTAACTTTAAATCTTTTGAGCAAAATGTAAACTCAGGCAACTATATGAATGTTCAAGACATGTGGTTAGGAGTAGGAGAATCTACCTCACAAAATAGAGTATTTGACCCAGTACAACCAAATGATGTTGCCTCTTATACCCAAGAATATTTACCTACTCAATCTTATTACAATTCTTTGAAGGATAACTTTGCTTTCGAAGTATTTATTAATACTCAGTCTCAATATTTTGCTAACAGACATAAATTACCTATATCCACAGCTGTTAACGTAATAGAAAAAATAGCAAAGACGGGCATTACAAATGAGAGTGGAGATTTTGTAAATTTCTTGTCTAAGTTTAACATTACTAATCCTTTAGTCTTTGACGCGGATAAAAAAATATTAGGACCTGACACAGTGACTACTATGATAGCTAAACTTGAAGATTACAAGAAAAAAATTGAAGCTGACCCTAGGTCTAAAGGTCAACCTGCATCTTGGTCAAGAGTAGTTGATGAAGTTCTTAAACAAATAGCAGCAGCACAGTAATGAGCAACTCTTTAAATCTTTCAGTAGATTCTTATTTTTCTACTGAACCCCTAAATGAAGTTTCTTCTGTTACTCCAGAAGAAACTGTCACGTCTGAAGAAATATCTTCTGGTTTTTCTGTTGATGATTATTTTAAAAATGTTACTTACAAAGCTACTTACAATGAGCCGGTAATACCTGAACGTGAAACCAAAGAAAAAGAACCTAGTGATTTTTGGAAAGGTTTTAGTTCACAAAAATCAGATGTAGAAAATTGGGCAATGATTTTAGAAACTAAAAAACCTATGCCTAGTTGGCACAATAAGTTTTCTAAGCCTTTACCTGAAGGAGCTGGAAAGTTTGATATCTTTTCTGCTCAAGAGCTGTATGGTTATGATGACCCTGATATGCCTAAGTGGGAAGACATGGGTTCAGACGCTAGAAGAATTAGATTGCTAGAGCTTTATAATAATAATTTAGAAGCTAAGTATCCTGACATAAATGACCCTAACAGAGAAATAAGTAAAACAGAAATAGCTGGAAGAATGGTTGGAGCATTAGCAACACCTACAACTTTAGCCCCTATAGGTAAAGGATATAAAATGATGATGGGCATAGGAGCTTTCTTTGGTTTTGAATGGGGAGTATCTGAAAGCCTTGCTAACGAAGGTGAGATAGACTGGAAGAATACTGCACAGTACACTGCTTTAGGAGCGGTTGCTGCACCCGCTATTATACTTACTGGAAGAGGAGCAGTTAAAGGATATAAAAAATATAGAACTGCTAAGAATGTAAAACTGCAAACACAAACTGCTGACGAGTTGTTAAATGCTTATGATGAGCTAGTTTATTTAGCCGTTATAAGAGGAGAAAACTCGGCAGACATCCCTACTAAAGTCAACAGTATATTAGGAATTAATGTTAAAGATTTACGAGAAGCTCAAAAACTCACTAACAGAAAAACTATAATACCTACAAAGAAAGAAGCAGAAGCTTTTTTCGAAGTTAGACGTTATGATAAAGGACAAGAAACTATAAAGCCCGGAGGTTTTATGGAAGATTTCTTGGGTGTTGTTAGTACACGAATTAAAAATATGAGTCCTCGTTTGTTTCATAGGTTAAGAAAACTAGAATATAACCAACACGCAAGATTACATACAAACTTTACAGAGGTAGAACCTTTTCTAAAAGGTTTAAATAAGCTAAAAAATAAAAACCATAAGAAACAAATTACTTTAGCTTTGTATAATGGAGACTTTAATTTTATACAGAACACTTTAACTCGTACAGGAAATGACGACTTGCTTGTACATTTTAACAAGACAAGAGATACTTTAAATTCGTTACACAGAGAAGCTCAAGAGTCTGGACTAAAGCTTGGATTCATAGATAACTATTTTCCTCGTGAAATTAAAGACTATGATGGGCTTATAAAATATATAGGAAAAGAAAAAACAACCACAATAGAAAAACTTATAAGAACAGCCACAAGTAAAAAAGGAAAATCCCTTACTGATATAGAGAGAGGAAACATAATAAATGAATTTTTATTATCTAATTATCCTGTAGGCGGTTCGACTACTAAACTAAAGAAAGGCAGAAAAATAGAAACTTTGCCTCCTGAGTTGTTGAAGTTTTATAAAAGTCCTGAAGAATCTTTGCATGGATATATAAGAAGAGTAGTCACAGAAACTGAAAAGGTTAAGTTCTTTGGCTCTGCTTGGAAATCTAATGTTATGCAAAGTGGTGCAGACGTAGATAAATCTATTGGTGGAATTGTTGACGACCTTTTAAAAACAGGAGTAATACAAGAACAAACACAAGTTGCTGAACTGTCAAGACTTCTTAAAGCTAGATTCGTTAGCGGTGAAATGTCTCCTGCTAAATGGATACAGAATGCTAAGAACATTACCTATGCAATGACTTTAGGTAATCCAATATCAGCCGCAACCCAGTTTGGAGATTTATTTTTAGCCGCTTATAAAACAAAAGATTTGTTAGGAACTTTAAAGACTGCTCTTACTCAGTCAATGAATCCTTTTACAAAAAACAAAATAAGTTTAAAAGACTATGGTTTTATTGATATAGCAGAAGAGTTTGCATCTAACACAAAGTCATCCGCATTTATGAGAGGCGCATTTAAATGGGGTGGTTTTAGAGGAGTTGATAGAATAGGTAAAGAAACTTTACTTAACAGAGCATATACAAACTATACAAAACAAGTAAAGACTGAGAAAGGTTTGCTAGAGTTTAGAAAGAAATGGTCGGATACTTTTGAAGATGATTTGCCACAACTTATAGAAAATTTAAAGAAAGGTAAAATGGATAGTGATGATGTTAGGCTATTGCTTTGGCACGACCTTTCAGATATGCAGCCTGTTTCTTTAGCTGAGATGCCTTTAAAATATTTAGAGCATCCTGACGGTAGAGCTTTCTATATGCTTAAAACATTTACGATAAAACAATTAGATGTTATGAGAAGAGACGCTTTTAAGTTAATGGCTAATAAAGGAACAAGAATAGAAGGTGCTAAAAATTTATTAAGGTTCACTACCTATTTTACTGCTGGTGGTATGTCATCAGCTGCTGTTAAAGACTATATGATGGGAAGAGAGTATGATGCATCTGATGAGTTTATTGACAGTCTTTGGAAAATGATATTACTTAATAAATATTCTGCCGATAAACTAATAAGAACTGGAGATGTAGTAGAAACAGTACAAGGACTTGTAGGAGTTCCTGTTAGTCCTTACTTAAATATTATAAATGATGCTTTAGCTTTTACAAACATAAGCGATGCCATAACGGATAAAGATATAGAACCTGATTTTAAATCAATTAAAAGTATTCCAGTTGTAGGTAGTCTAGCTTATCAACATTTTTTTGGAGGTCAAAGAGCAGACCAAGAAAGAGAAAGAAAGGATAGAAAAAAAGAAGCAAGCAAACCTAAGAAAAACTTTAATCGACAAATGAACAGACTGTTTCCATAATGACTATAGAAAATCAAAGCGAAAAACTATTCGGTGTTAAGAGAGGTGTTAGCAAAGTATTGTCTAATAACGCGGACGTTCCGTTTGTAGACCGTATTAACAATTACCAAGACTACCCTATGCCTGCTAGTAACAAAGACGGCACAGTAAGCACTCACTTGCTCTCAGCAGAACTTGACGATGATGGCATTGCTTGGGTGTTCCCTAATAAAGTATTAGATAAAACAAACAATACTTACACTACTTACGATGATAACTTTGAAGCACTAGCTATTGCTAAAGAGTCAGGCAATGCTGTGCGTTTTAATACTATACAAGAAGCAGAGTTATTTTCTAAGAGTTATAAGAACGATGACTTTAATAAATACTATAACCCATCAGAAAAAGAAAGAGGTAAAACATTTGAGGGTAGTGGTGCTAACATAGTAGATACAGCAAAGCAAGCATATAAGGGAGTTCTTAATGTTATCGAGGAGTCTTCTATACCTTTGTTTGGTAAAGATTCTTTAGGCACAGACACACTAAGTAAAGTAGCTGATGTTATTCCTATGGTTAAAAGTGCATTGTCTCCTGAAGATAGTGTAGAAAAAAGAAGAGAAGAGATAGAAAAACTTTCTCAAGATATATCCGATAGAACTCCTGACAATCTAACACTAACTCAACAAGGATTTAGAGCGGCTCTTGAAAGCGCTCCTCTTACTGCTGTTGCTATGGTAACGAGTATCTTTGGTACTCCCGCGGCTGGTCTAACTATTATGGGTGGTTACACAGGAGCTTTAGAGTACAACGAAGCTAGAGAAAAAGGTAAGACATTTGCTCAGTCATTAGCTTACGGTACAGTACAGGGAAGCATTGAAGCATTTACAGAACGTCTTGGTTTAAAACCATTGATGAGAATGTTTAAGAATAAGGGCGATGGGTTTATGCAAGACGCTATTGCCTACGGCACTAGAGAACTGATAGGTGAGAATGCCGCAGAGTTTGGTCAGTCTATGACTGCTTGGTATGCTGGGCTAGATGAAGCACTTATGAACCCTAACCTATCCAAAACAGACAAGTTAATACTACAGGCACAGCGACAGTATGTTGCTAGTGTTGCCGCGTTGTCTATGTCTGGTACTACCACTACAGCTACTGCGGGTGTTAGAGGAGTTTCTTCTCAGCTAGAAGATAACAATGCACCGAAAAGAAGTGAGGGCTGGATTAAGACTAGGGCTACTTATACAAGAAAAGATAAAGACGGAAACGAAGTAGAGAAAGAAACAGGTGCTGATGTATACACAAGAATTGTACGCAATAACGGAGAGATTGTTCCTGCTGAAGAGGTCGAAAGAACAAAGAGTGTTAAACAAGATGATATTGAAAAAGCTCCCGCTAATGAAGACGGAATGTATTCTAAGCTACAAGAAGCCATAATAAACATGAGGTTAGAAATGAACAACCCTCAAGATGTTATGAACTATTTTAAAAATAGAGCTGTTGTTTGGGCTGAAATGAGAGATTCAGGGATGCTTACATTCTTACAAGACAGTATAAAAGAAGGCAAGCCAGTAACTAGAACAGAATTAATGAAAGAGTTTAATGATAACTCTATTATGAAAAGCTATAGAAGAGAAACATTAACTCCTAGTTCTGAAAAAAGCACAAGCGTTTTTGATTTGCTTCCTGAGTCAGACATAATAGCTATAAATGAATATGGTTTAGAAGATGAAGCTAACAGAGCCAGAGCAAACGGCAGAGCTTTGAACGAGCAAGAAATAAAAAACAAAATTACAGAAGAGTCTAAAGCTATGTATTCTACTGTTGTTCGTAGCGCCTTGGATAACATGCGGATTGATGAGGATGGAATTAAAATAGTAAACGATAATAGAGTGCGTAGTGCAGAAGTATCAACAGAAAATGTTACTAGTAATTACAATAGAAAAGAAATAGACGATTTGGTTATGAAAGCAACAATTAAAGCCAACCAAGATTTAATAACTAATCCCACTTCTGTTGATGATATAAAAACCCCTAAAGAAGAAGGGAAAATAGCCTTAAATAACTTAGTTGTTCTTGCAAAAGAATCAGGCTATATTACTTATGAAGACATAGTTGAAACTTTACCAGAAGATTATTTAGATTCAGAACAAGTCGAAGGAATTATAACAGTTTTAGAAGAAATGAATATAGTTGTTCCTGATAAAAATGATTTTCCTAAAGCTAATTTTCCTC
>UEXM01002239.1_pt1 | contig 14179 bp, 15 predicted proteins | sample 1796661 | NCBI WGS metagenome assembly UEXM01 (sample SAMEA4772469, study PRJEB27181) | metagenome | reverse complement strand
CCTCCGCCAGCAACGGGTGATCCGCCGGCGGCGGTTCGCTGCTGAGCACGTCCAGGCCGGCACCGCCCAGGTGGCCGGAGCGCAACGCCTCGGCCAGGGCCGGTTCATCAATCAGCCCACCCCGGGCGGTGTTGATCAGCAGGGCGCCGGGCTTCATCTGCGCCATAAACGAGGCATTCACCAGCTTGTCGGTTTGCGGCGTCAGCGGGCAATGCAGGCTGAGCACATCCGCCTGCGGTAACAGTTCCGCCAATGACACACGCCCGGATTGGCCACCGTGACGCTGGAAGGATTCCGCCACCAGTACCTGCATGCCCAGCGCCTCGGCCAGTCGTGCCACTTCCCGGCCAAGATCGCCATGGCCAATCAGTCCCAGGGTCTTGCCGGCCAGTTCCATGATCGGATGATTCAGCAGACAGAACTGCTCCGCCCGGCTCCAGGCCCCGGCCTTCACATCCCGATCGTAAAGCTGCCAGCGGGTGGCCAGGGACAACATCATAGTCAGGGTGTGCTGAGCCACCGAGGCCCGCGCATAGCCGCTCACATTACACACCGTAATCCCCAGCTCCCGGGCCGCCTCCAGATCCACATTATTGGTACCGGTGGCACAAATGCAGATAAGCTTGAGAGACGGGCAGGCTTTCAGGGTGGCGGCATCCAGCACCACCTTGTTGGTGATGACCACCTGGGCACCGTCCAGACGCGCCAGCCGATCTTGCGGGCGGGTCAGCGGATGAAAGGTCCAGGGCATCAACGCCTCCAGGGCGGAGAAGTCCATCTCGTCGGGATTGAGGGTATCGGTGTCGAGAAAAACGCCCTGCATGTTCGGTCACCTTTATCGGGGAAGAAGGGAGGTGTTCCATGCTAACGGATTTGCTGGAAAAGATGGGCTTCACCCTGCCACAGCATGACTGGCAGAAACCGGTAGTGGGCGTCAGCGCCTGCCTGCTCGGCCAGAAGGTCCGCTACGACGGCGACCACAAACACAACGCCATCCTGGTGCATCAGCTCGGCCCCCTGCTACGTTTTCGCGACACCTGCCCGGAAGTGGCCATCGGCCTGCCGGTCCCGCGCCCACCGATTCAGGTCGTGCAGGTGGACGATGCCCTGCGCGTCAAAGGCGTGGAAAACCCGCAGCAGGATGTCACCGAAGCACTGGAGGACGTGGCCGCCGGCATGACTGAACCCCTCAGCGGCTTCGTACTCAAAGCCCGCTCACCCAGTTGCGGCCACCTGAGCACCCCGGTGCATAACGCCGGCGGCCAGCAGATCGGCATGGCCTCCGGCGCCTTCGCCCGCAAACTCCACGAACTGTTCCCGCGCATTCCCCTGGCCAACGACAGCGACCTGGAAAAGCCCGCCTTCCTGCAAAGTTTTCTGCTACAGGTGTACTGCTACCACCAGTGGCATCACAGCGACCATCAGGGCCAGTGGCTCAATGACATGCAGGCACAAAGCGAACAGTTGGACGAACCGCTGCACAGTGGCCTGCGCCACTATCTGGATAAACTGGGGCAAGCGATGCATTGAAAGGCAATGAATAGTTAATAGCTGTCGCGATCCGTGCTTTTCATAATTTTTAACGCAAGAGGCCGCGCCCTGATTATGGGCGCGGCCTCTTTGCTTTATGGACCAAAGGTCTGTTTCTCGGCGTTATTAATTATTCATTCAGAAAATCAGCGTCAGCCCACCGGTGACAACGGCAAACAGGATGGACAGCCCGATCAGGGTCTTCCAGGGGAAAGGCGGCGGAGGCGGCTCCACTTCCAGCTGCTCTTCCAGATAATTCTTCAGCAGTCGGGTATTGCGGGTATTGGCCTTGTAGATGGCATCGAAGGCATCGCCCACCACCGGCAACAGGCCACCGAGAAAATCGATACCCATGTTACGCAGCATGCGCAGCTTCACACCCTTGCTGGCGCCGGCCCGCTGCGCTTCGATCAGCACATAGCTGGACAGCACCAACCCGGCGGCATCACCCACCAGCGGCACCAGGCCGATAATGGCCTCGGCACCGATCTGGAACTTGGTAAAGGGAATACCGATGCTGCTGTCGGTAAAACGGCTGAACTTTTCCAGCCGCTCAAGCGTTGCCCGTTGCTGGGCTTCTGTCCTTGCTGCCATTACATCTCCACAAACAGGTGGCCGTCTTCTTCCGTGACCGGCCAGGTCTCCAGGGCTTTCTCGCCCCGCACCACATTCAGCAACTGTACGCCGGGCGGAAAGTTGGCCCACTCGCTCACTTCACCGGTACGGATATCAAACCGCGCCCGGTGCAACGGGCACTGCACACACTTGTCTTCAAGAATCTTGCCCTTACCCAGCGACGCAAACATATGCGTACAACGGGCCTGAGTGGCATAGAAACCATCACTCAGGTGATACACCACCAGCTTCTTCTCACCGGCTTCCAAAGCACGGCTTTTCCCCTGGGGAATATCCTGGCTGGCACAGAGTTCATAACGCATCTTGTTCTCCTTGCTGGCTGAAAATCGGTGGCGAGCTACGAGCTGCTAGCCGCTAGCTACAACGCCGCTGTAGGAGCACCGCTTGAGGTGCGAACCGAGCGCAGCGAGGCGACAGAGATTCAAGGGCCTGACAATGCCATGAATAAAATCTGTCGAGCGCTGAAAGATCTGATCGCCCTGCGGGCAATTCCGCGTAAACGCGGTTCGCCATGCAAGCATAGCTCCTACAGCGGCTTCGTAGCTCGTAGCTACTCCAGATAGGTATACCCGGCTAACCCCTCGCGTACCAGCCCGATAAACGTTTCCTGCTCGCCGTCGCTCAAATGCGCCTGGCGACAATGCTGCTCCAGGGACGCCAACAGCTTGTCGGTATCGTAGTTCACGTAGCGCAGCACGGTGCTCACCGTATCCCCCTGAATGGCATGGCTCAGGGTGATGGCGCCATCGGCTTCAACGTCCACATCCACGGAATCCGTGTCGCCGAACAGGTTGTGCATGTCGCCGAGGATTTCCTGGTAGGCGCCCACCATGAAAATGCCCAGGTGGCCGTTGAGCTGTTCCGGCAGTGGCAGGGTGGCTTCCACGCCTTCGCCATCCACGAACTGATCGATGCGGCCATCGGAATCACAGGTAATGTCCTGGATCACCGCCCGGCGGGTGGCGGGCTTGTCCAGGCCGGACAGCGGCAGCACCGGGAACACCTGGTTGATGCCCCACACATCCGGCACCGACTGGAACACAGAGAAGTTCACGAACAGCTTGTCCGCCAGGGTTTCGTTGAGGCTGTCGAGCAGCTCACGCTGCTGCTTGCGCAGCGGGTTCAGGCGACCGCGCAGGGCCAGCAGGCAGTTGATATACAGCTGCTCGCCACGGGCGCGGGTGCTCAGGCCCAGGTCACCGGCGATATAGCGCTGGTGAATGTCCTGCCAGGCGCCAGTCACTTCCGAGAAGCGCTCCAGCAGATTGCCCGGCTCACCGGCCAGGGCCTGCTGTAGCTCCCACAGCTGATGCAGCTCGGCCACATCGTCCGCCGCCGGTGCATCCACCGCCACCGACGCCATCTGCTCCTGGTCGGTGATATTCACCAGCAGCACCGCATGGTGGGCGGTCAGCGCCCGGCCGGATTCGGAAATGATGTTGGGTTCCGGCAAGCCGTGCTGGGCACACTGCTGCTGCAGGGTCTGCACGATATGGCGGGCATAGTCGCCCACCCCGTAGTTCATGGAGCAATAGGACCGGGAGTGGGTGCCTTCATAGTCCACCCCCAAGCCGCCGCCCACATCCACGGTTTCCACCGCCGCGCCCAGTGCGCGCATCTCGGTGTAGTAACGGGCCGCTTCGCGCATGCCCGCCTTGATGTCCTGGATATTGGCCACCTGGGAGCCCAGGTGAAAATGCAGCAGTTTCACGCAGTCCAGCCGCCCGGCGGCACGGCAATGCTCGATGGCCGCCATCAACTGCGGTGCGCTCAGGCCGAACTTGGACTTCTCACCACCGGTATTCTGCCAATTGCCCTTGCTGATGCTCATCAGCCGCACCCGCAGGCCGATACGCGGAGAAACCCCCAGCTCGTCCGCCAGGGACAGCAGCGCCGGCAGCTCGGACATCTTCTCCACCACGATGTGCACATGAAAGCCCAGCTTCTCACCCATCAGCGCCAGGCGCAGGTATTCCGCGTCCTTGTAGCCGTTGCAGACGATGGTATCGCCCGGGTTGGACAGGGCCAGTACGGCCAGCAGCTCCGGCTTGGAGCCCGCCTCCAGGCCGATACGCTCGCCATCTTCACGGGCCCGCAGGATCTCGTGCACCACCCGGCGCTGCTGGTTCACCTTGATCGGGTACACCGGCGTATAGCCGCCCTGGTACTGATTGGCCTCGATAGCCTCACGGAAGGCCCCGGCCAGCAGCTTCACCCGCTGGCGCAGAATCCCGGAAAAGCGCGCCAGCACCGGCGCCCGCAACCCGGCCGCCCGGCAGTTTTCCAGCACCGCTTCCAGCGTGGCCTGGCCGCCCTGCTCGCCATTGGGCCGCACACACAGCTGGCCCTGGTCGTCGATACGGAAGTAGCTGTCGCCCCAGCGATCCACGTTATAGATGTCGCTGGCGGGTACGGGAGATCTGTCGGTCATTACGGGTCCTGAATAAGGGTGTTGTCTGGGGGCATTATGCCTGCCGGGGCGCCGCACTCGCACCCCTTTTTCCTGCTTTGACAGGCGCACGATAGGACTTACAATCGCGACTATCGTTCACCCGTCGAACATCCCCATTTGCCTCCACCGGAACCGCCCATGAGCAGCACCAAAGACAACTGGTTTTACGAGCACTTCGACACCGCCGGCACCGCCTTCGGCCTGCGCCTTAAGCAGAAGCTGGAAGAAGTGCAGACCGAGTATCAGCACATCGAGATGTGGGAAACCGACACCTTCGGTTACCTGATGACCATCGATGGCGCTACCATGCTCTCCACCCGCGACAACTTCCTCTACCACGAGATGATGTCGCACCCGGTGCTGTTCAGCCACGCTAACCCCAAGCGCGTCATCATCATCGGTGGCGGCGACTGCGGCACCCTGCGTGAAGTGCTGCGTCACTCCAGCGTGGAAAAAGCCACCCAGATCGACATCGATGAAATGGTCACCCGCTACTCCGAGAAATACTTCCCGGAACTGTGCGAGTCCAACAACGACAGCCGCGCCGAACTGCTGTTTGAAGACGGTGTGCAATACATGCGCAACTGTGAAGACGGCAGCGTGGACGTGATCATCGTGGATTCCACCGACCCGGTGGGCCCGGCGGAAGGCCTGTTCAAAGCCGACTTCTTCCGCGATTGCCACCGCGTCCTGGCCGATGGCGGCATCATCGTGCAGCAGTCCGAATCCCCGCTACTGCACAGCGATACCATCATCAAGGATCTGCACGCCAACATGCGTGAAGCGGGCTTCACCACCACCCAGACCCTGCCCTTCCCGCAGCCGGTGTACCCCAGCGGCTGGTGGAGCTGCACCATGGCCGGCAAGAACACCGACGTGAGCCAGTTCCGCGAAGGGGATGCGACAGGTAAAGGGTTTGAGACCAAGTACTACACAGCCGCCCAGCATAAAGGGGCGCTGGTGTTGCCGCCGTTTATGGAGAAGGCGATAAAAGGCTAGTTAATAGTTAATAGTTAATAGTTAATAGTTAATAACGAATACCCTTGTCTTGGTTGGAAGCAAGGGTATTCTTTAGTGCCGACAAAGAAAGAGATTTTTTTGTGGAATAACGGGAGGCCCGAGCCCATCGCACTATCATTTTAAATGATCCAATCTAAAAATAGAATCAGCCAACCTAGAACCAGTAGAAACCAATTTCGAAAGAACCTTTAGCTGTTCTTTCGTTGCAACTGACAAAGATTCTTCAGGGTAGTTAATCGTATGATCGATCTCACCCCATATCTCTTCAAACAAGGTTCTAACCTGAATCTCACATTTTACACGATCATCATTTGATGGCTTTACAACATAATGGATGCTCGTGTAATAGCTTTCTTTAATTTTAACTGTTATTCCTAATGATTCAAAAAATTTTTGCGACTCGGGGTCCCAAGAGTATGCAACAGGACTTTCATTTAATGCCCAATCACCACTCGCAACCATTCCCATAATAAAATTGTGTATTTCAGGAAGCTGATCTTGATGCAGATGCAAAACCCGCACCCCAGCAAGATCGGTGATTCTTTCAAAAATATTATTCGAAGTAATCGGCTCCTCATCGTTCGACTTTCTTTCAAGCTTCCTTTCTAGATGAGCCTCATCTTTAAGTCTATGCTTAATACTATGAATAACCGGCTTGCCATACTGATTCAAACCAGGCTCTAGCTCAAAAGAGTCAACGACAGCATTCAAAAACCGCTGAAAAACGTGCTTGCACTTTATGTATTCTTGGACTGCACTCATAACATCACCATCATTCATGCATCACCAAGAATCTCAATTCTACTCAAAAGATCTTCGACAAAGCGCCTATAAGCCACACCAGTTTCACGATATTTTTCACTCGAACCTCTCAATGTATTCAAGTGGTCAGAATCAACATTTGGCAGCAAATCAGGGATCTTCCACATTGGCCTATGATAATATTGGGCCATTGAAGGGAACGTATTATGGGTCAACATAATTTCCCTCCCCCCAATCGGAGAAATCAGCTGCTCTTCAGAAAGATGGTCGCGCAAATCTTTTTTGATATTACCTCTAATCGTCTCAGGAATTTGTTTCGCGTAATTAAAATGCGCCTCCGCAAGCCCCCATTCATTCTTTGATCCAGAGTACTTTTTTGCGTTATATATTGTATATCCTAAAAACGTCACAAACTTATCAGGAAAATTCTTCCTTTTCTCTACCGAAATCAATTGATAAATAATATCAAACTCTTCCTTCCAAGAAGAAAGCGCTTTACCAATATTCTTTATTCCGTAAAGAGAAAACAAATCAGGAAGAGCAGGAATAAAAAAGCCATCCACCGTAGAGATTACTGATTTATTTAATGCCCCTAAACTTGGAGAAGTATCGACGATAACGTAATCGTAACCATGAATGGCCGAGTACCTCTCAGCCAAATCTCGTATCTTAGTGATCGTTCTCAACGCTAGAGGCTCACCTCTATACAAATCAGTCCATCTGGATGCAATCTTCTCCTCAAAAAGGTGCAAAGAAAGCCTACCTGGAATTATATCCAGCGAGGAGGATATTTTATAAGGAGGCGGAAGAGATTCTAAGTCCCCCGTACCCTCCTCTGTTGTTTTTAGGAGATAATGTAAACTCCTGCTCTCGCTATTAATTTTCGAAAAATCATCTTTGCTAAGGCTTGCCTTGGTCGACTCAAAGCCTTCATCTATAAAACAATCCTCGCGCTCCCAAATTTCATGTATCACATCTTCTTCAATAGCATATATCGTCAAATTACACTGCGGATCAGCATCCACCATTAATACTTTTTTCCCAAGCTCCGATAAAGCATGACCAATGTGATATGTTAACGTCGTTTTCCCGACCCCACCTTTATTATTAAAAACAGAAATAACCTTCATCATTTATCTCAACTTATACAAAACACAAGCATAACCGAGGTCATACAACAATCCATATATCCAAAATGCGCAGCGCAGCATCCATCTACGTGAATACAACACGAATCACCCCCCACGCTTAAAAAAATATCCTATCACAATCCCCGCCAAAACCCCGGTCGTAGCTTCAGGTATTAATTTAAAATATGCAAGAGCGCCTATGCTCACAAAAGCAACAAGCATCAAGACTACGCTTGCACACAAATTAACAATTTTGGCCGAATAAGTTTGACCGAATAACTGAGTCGACCTTCTAAGCAATGAATCTACAAACTCTTTTGCCTCTTTAGAACTCAGCAACTCTTTCCATGCAAGTATATTTTCTGCCGTGGTTGAGTCTTCAATTATTTCTTCTTTTGGCTCTTCAGTATCCATCACCCTGTCCACATAATGCCTTAGTTAACCAAACCGAACGCGAAAATTTAAGCAAACGCCGCACTACATTCTTTGCTACACATCAAAAAAATCAAAGATAACGCGCCCTTCAGCTCTCGACGCAATAACCTTTAAATCATTCACACTAATACATTGAGGGTTTTTTATTGTAATGACTGCTTCAGAATTACAAGCACGCCCGGCCAACACCTTTAGGTCGTTGCTGCTTATTTTTTTAGCATCCAGAATTGCGCCTCCACCACGGGCAACAATAATTTTTAGATCATCAATTGAAATAGGCATTTCACCTTCCTCTATTGTACAGGCGTAGAACTCTCTTCTAGTTCACCGAGCCTGAATGATGGATATTTCCAGAAGAAAGGCACAAACACTACAGAGACAAACAGATAGGCATCCCTTCCCCCGATTCGCTTTCGCAGGCCACGCCACCCTGGCTGACCGGTTGTTATTTGTGATCCAGTTCCGAATCTACACAATATTTGCGTATAAGGAAACGCACGAGGAGGGGCAATTGATAATTGATAGTTGATAATTGATAACGAAAAGACAGCCCCAGCCATTTTTCCGGCTGATGCCGTATCTATGGCCACTGCTGGGCTGCGTGGAGGATCTGGATTATTACGATGAGATCGGCAAGGGTCGCATAAACAACGATATAGTTGCTTCTAACCACCAGCTCCCGAGTGCCCGCCACTCTCCCCGGGCGGTACATCTGGGGGTTTTCAGTGAGCGCGGCTATCTTTTCTTCGATCTCGTCTTTTAGTGCCTGGGCGGCGTCGGGGTTGTCATCTGAAATATAATCTACGATTTCCAGCAGGCTTTCCCTGGCCGCTGGTCGCCATTCAACTGTTACCACCACGCTTCCTTTCGATTAATGCCTGCACGTCATCCATGACCTGCTCATGTGTTTCGGAGGGGCGGGTATCCTCCATGGCTTCGCGGACCTTGGCCTTGAACCAGGCGTCGTTGGCATCCGGGTCAGCGGTCAGCCCGGCGGGCAAGGCGCCTTCCTTGACCACGCGGGTCAGCAGAATCCGCACCGCATCGGAAATCGACAGCCCCACGTTGCCGAGCTTTTCGGCAGCTTCTGCTTTCAGTTTGTCATCGATGCGGACATGCAACATTGAAGTCTGGGTAGCCATAGGGTTTTCCTCCTGACCTTAATGGTGTATCTCAATTGAGATACGGTCAAGTTTTGGGCGGCTTCCTGGCTGGCTATGGGAAGCGTTGGCCCTTCGCTTTGCGAGCAAAGCTCCAACGGATGATTGGGGTTGGTGATGGCCGGGCGGCTAGGTTTCGGGGATCACTGCCGGTTTATCCAGAAACAGGGCGGTGCGGATCAGGTCCACGTAGATCTGTTCCTTGCCTCCGTGGCTGAGCAGGGACAGGGATTCGCCGTTGCGCAGGTTCAATTGAATCTGGCTGTTTACGAAGCTGCGTTCGCCGGTGGTGAGGACCTGGTTGAGCTGAACGGATTCCACTTCATTGAACGCCAGGGTGCGATTGTCGCCGGGCAGGGTGATGGTTTGTTGGCGTCGGTCCAGGCGGGCGTTGCTGGTGGTGGAGAACAGTACGAACAGGCCGGCCAAGGTGAAGGAGATGGACAGCATCAGCGCCTGCATGGTGCCGCCCCACGTCATCTGCGCGAAGGGAATATGGGACACGAACAGGGCGTCGGCAATGTAGTAGAGCTCCACCGCCAGGCCGCCCTGGGGGGCGATCAGAAAGGCCAGGCCCATGCCACTGAGTGCTCGGCTGCGGGTGATGCGTAACAGGTCGGCCTTGGCCGGTTTGATGCGGGCGGTGACGAAGTTGCTGCCACCGCGAACGGGCGCCGCATTGTTGCGGTAGGCGCCAGGGTCGAGCAGCAAGCCGGGGATGTCGCGGGGGTGGCTCGTCAGCCACTGTCTCTCTTCGCGGGTAAGTGCTTTGCTGGGGCGCACCAGCAGGCAGAACGCCAGAACCACCATAGCGATACCCAGAAAGGCAAAGCCCACCCAGGTGCGCAGCATCCCGCGATAGAGCTGGGCAGAGTTGGTTTGCTGACCGGCCACCACCTTGTCCAGGCCGGCGAGGGTTTTCTGCAGGTGGGCGATCAGCCAGCGGTCGTGATCGCTGAGGGTGGGTTGGGCCTGGGTGCGAGCAATGCGGTCGCGAATTTCGTCGACCTTCTGCCGTTGTTTCTGCTGGCTTTCCTGCATCATGGTGATGGCACGCTGCTGGGCCTGCCAGGAATGCTTGGCCTTGGTGACCGCGCTGCCCACCACCATCGCGATAAACGCGGCAATCAATACACCGTAAACCCATTTCAGCATCAGCACGCATCCGTCGGCGACAAAAGACCGGCGACGATAGCAAATAATTGCGCATTTTGCAGGCAAGGCACCGCAATGGGCGCGTGGCGTTAGGTGGACTTGGCTGCGGGCCGCAAACGGCGATGAGCGCGTTGTTGTTTACGGCTCTGGTGAATCGGGGAAAAGGCGGTCCTGACTCGGCTGCCTCTTAGGCTCCTCCACCTCAGCACGGTAGCGCGGCAGGTACTGGGGAAACTGTTTCTGGATAAAGGCAATCATGTGTTCGCGGATGGAGCACCTTAGGTTCCACAGGGTGGTGGAGTTTTTGGCGCTCATCAGGAAGCGGATCTGGATGGCTTTTTCCCCGGCTTCCACCACCTGGACGGTGCCGGTGGAACCATCCCACTCCGAGGCCTCTTCCAGCAGGCGATAGAATTCCTCACGCAACGGCTCGATGGGGATACCGTAATCTGCCCAGATCAGGGTGCTACCGATTTGATCGGCGGTATTGCGTGACCAGTTCTGGAAGGGGTTTTCGATAAACCATTGCAGCGGCACCACCAGACGGCGCAGGTCCCACACCCGCAGGACCACATAGGTGGCCGTCACCTCTTCCACCCAGCACCATTCGCCCTGCACGAACATGGCGTCATCGATGCGGAAGGGTTGGGTGAGCGCGATCTGCATACCCGCCAGCAAGTTACTGAGTACCGGGCGGGCGGCAAAGCCGAGGATGATGCCGCCGATACCGGCGGAGGCCAGCAGGCTGGTGCCGATCTGGCGGACGGAATCGAATGTCATCAGTGCGGCACCGGTGCCGACCAGCACAATGACGATATTCAGGCAGCGAACCAGAAAGCGGGTCTGGGTTTCCACCTTGCGCGCCCGCTTCCATTCGTTTTCGTAGGCCGGGTTCAGTTTGACGATGACGTCGCCAATGGCAGAGGTGAAGCCCACGGCGGTCCAGGTGAGGGCGATGATCAGCAGCAGCGTGGTGCCGTGGCGGATTTGTGCCAGCCAGGGAAGTTCTTCGGGCACGGTATGCAGCACACTGCTCAGGGCGATAAGGGCTAACGACACACCAATGGCCCGCGCCGCCGCATCAAAGAAGATGCGGCCGACAGAAGCAGACTGGGCAAAACGGCCAATCAGGTAGACCAGCGCCTTATAGACAAGCAACCCGGCAATGATGGCGAGCAGGGCCAACCCTGCAGCATCTACCCACGCAACCAGAGCATCCTGAATCATCTGCTGCATATGTCACCCGCCAAGGAGTTATCCACTCACTGGTAACTTAGCAGGGGTAACGGGGGCAGGTCTTCCCCCGATTTGCCTTGGCAGGCCAACGCCGGTTCGCATGTCGCAGATCCCCTTGGGGGCAAGCATAGCTCCTACAGATGCAGGCTGTGTCCGCCCAGGATATTCGACTCCTGGTTTTTGCTTTTCGCTATTAACTATTCACTGTTAACTATTAACTGCCTTTCAATTCTTCTTCCACAAACTCCAACCGGTCCTGCCCAAAGAACATCTCATTGCCCACGAACATCGTCGGCGCGCCAAACACACCGCGCTTCACTGCCGCTTCGGTGTTGGCCTTGAGCTGCTCTTTCACTTCGTCGCTGGCAGCTTTTTCCAGCCAGGCTTGTGCATCCAGGCCGGCGTCGGTGAGCACGCGGGTGATCTCCTCTACCTCTGACAGTTTGCAGGGCTCGCGCCACATGGCGTTGTAGAGGGCGGTGATGACGGCGTCCTGCTCCGGGGTGCCGATGGCGGCGGTGATGATGCGCATGGGGGTGATGGTGTTCACCGGGAAGTGTGGGTTCATGGTGAGCGGCACCTGGTAGCGCGCGGAGTAGCGTGCCAGGTCGCGCATCATATACATACCCTTGGCGGGCACGGCGCCGGGCGGGTTGTTGCCAGTGGCCTTGAAGATGCCGCCCAGCAAGACGGGGGTGTAGACCAGCTCGGCGCCGGTGCGCTCGCAGAGGGCCGGGAGCTGGCTCCAGGCCAGGTAGGCGGTGGGGCTGCCCACGTCGAAGAGGAATTCGATTTTTTGGGTCATGGGTTTTTCCTTTCAGGGATTTCCGTAGGAGCGCCGCTGGCGGCGCGATTCCAGACGTTGGGTTATCGCGCCGCGAGCGACGCTCCTACGGCAGGGTTTTGGATTTTATGTGGGAGAGCATGCTTGCATGCCGAATTACCGGGCAGAGCCCTTCGTGATGCAAGCATCACTTCCCACAAAAAGCGTATCGCATGCAGCATTCTTCAAAACGTCTCCATCCACGGGCGCAGGTCGATTTCGTGGGTCCAAGCGTCGCGGGGTTGTTGGTGGAGCATCCAGTAGGTGTCGGCGATGTGGTCCGGGTTGAGGATGCCGCCCTGCTCTTTCTGGGCATACTTGGCCGGGAAGTTGTCGCGGATAAAGGCGGTGTCGATGGCGCCGTCAATGATCGGGTGCACCACGTGGATGCCTTCCGGCCCCAGCTCCCGGGCCATGCTCTGGGCCAGGGCGCGCAGGGCAAACTTGGCGCTGGCGAAGGCGGAAAAGCCCTTGCCGCCGCGCAATGAGGCGGTGGCGCCGGTGAAGATGATGGTGCCCTTGTTGCGCGGCACCATCACGCGGGCGGCTTCGCGACCCGCCAGGAAGCCGGCGAAAGCGGCCATTTCCCAGACCTTGCGATAAACCCGGGCGGTGGTCTCACGGATGGAGAAGAACACGTTGGCGCCGATATTGAACACCACCACTTCCACCGGGCCGACCTCTTTCTCGATGGTGTCGAACAGCGCCACCATCTGCTCTTCGTCGCGGGCATCGCAGCCGAACGGGCGGGCCTTGCCGCCGGCGGCTTCGATCTCCTGCACCAGGGGTGCCAACGCCTCTTCAGTACGGCGGGTAACGCAAACGGTATAGCCTTCGCGGGCAAAGCGTTTGGCGATGGCACCGCCGGTGGCATCGCCGGCACCGATTACGACTACGGCGGATTCAGGCATGGAGCCTCCTGGTTTTTGCGGGGCGAACAGTTGGTTCCTATTTGGAACTAATAGTCGGTTCTTTTTAGGAACGCGTCAACCCGGTATGATCAGAAAACGTTCACGGAGGTTTAGCATGCGCTGGCAAGACATCGATCAACAGCCCTGTTCCCTGGCCCGCACCCTGGCCATTATCGGCGACAACTGGACGCTGCTGGTGCTGCGCGACTGCTTTATGGGCGTGCGCCGCTTCGATGATTTCCAGCAACGGCTGGGCGTCACCCGCCATGTGCTCAGCGATCGCCTGCGCAAGCTCACCGAGGGCGGCGTGCTCGACAAGGTGGCCTACCAGGAACGCCCCCTGCGCCACGAATACCGGCTCACCGCCATGGGCAAGGAACTGTACCCGGTGATCGTGCACCTGGCCCAATGGGGCGACAAACACCTGGCCGGCGAACACGGCGCCCCCCTCACCCGCTACCACCGCCAATGCGGCGAACCGCTGGAAGCGCAACTGCAGTGCAGCCACTGCGGCGACACGGTGAAGCCCAGCGATATTCGGGTGGAGGAGAATCCGTATTGGGCGGGGCAGATTTTAGTGAACAGTTAATAGTTAACAGTGAACAGCTCGCGGGGAAGGTTTTCTTTGCCTGCAACCATAGAGGTCGCCCCATCGCTGGGACGCGGCCTCTATGCTTTGGGCAACACTGGCGCGATACCGCGCGCTGTTAACTATTCACTGTTAACTGTTAACTGCTCCTGCTGTTCTTTCAACAACCCCAACACCCTCTGCCGCAACCAGCTGTGGGCCGGGTCGGCGCTTTGGTCGCGGTGCCAGTAGAGGTGCATTTCCAGGCCGGGCAGGTCGGCGGGGAAGGATTTGATCACCATGCCCTTGCGGGACAGGCGCCCGGCCAGGGTGGCCGGCAGGGTGAGCAGCAGGTTGGTGT
>UEXM01001307.1_pt1 | contig 14201 bp, 17 predicted proteins | sample 1796661 | NCBI WGS metagenome assembly UEXM01 (sample SAMEA4772469, study PRJEB27181) | metagenome | reverse complement strand
ACCCATATTTGCTTCCTTAGAAAGTTTCTCAAGTTTAGCAAACAAGAGTTCTGCTTCTTTAATTTTACTCATAATTCCTCACCAAATGTATTGCCTCATGAGCCATTACACCAACGGCAAACCAAATAATCGGTTGTTGGTATTTAACCAAATAAGGTTTAACAGATGGAAGCCTTAATCTTAAATAAAATTCATATTTATCGTCTTTATCATCTTTATATTTGCCGATTTTCTTTAATTTGAATCCCATTCTTTTGTATAGTTTTCTCGCTGAAATATTTTTTCCCCTTACATGACCATAAATAAACTCAATTGATGGGAATTTCTTAGCCTTTTCAATTATTTTTGCAATAAGTCCCTTTGCTATACCCCACCCCCTATATTCTTCACCTACTCCTATACTTACTAAATTAAGTCTTGTATAGGGGCCTTTAGTAAAGCCAGCCTTTCTTTCAGGTCTGCAAGTAATATATCCTGCTACTGAACCATTAGAGTCTATGGCTACTAAAAAAGCACCATCTTTAGCATTTAGTTTATTCCTAAAATAAACTTCTTCTCTTTTCTTTGCTAAGAACTTGTTATGCATTGCAGTAACTTCACCAACATCGGATGATTTGGCATCCCTAATTTTATAGTATCCTTTTTTAGGAGTTGGCAATGGTTTGATATTAGTTCTTTTCTTACCATAAGGTTTCATTAAATACTTTTTACCCTTTTTCATCTGTAATTGGTATTGGTATTTTACTTCACCATCTTTAAATTTACCATTTTCACTTTCAGTAAATCCTACCTCTTTTAAAGCATCTCTTACTTCTGTAGAAGAAGCCCTACTTTGAGTTTTTATTTCAGCAATCTTTATTACTTTAGCGTCTTTTATAACCTTTTTAAGGAGGAGATTCAATACACCTTGAACATCCTTTCTTTCAGTCATTGAAACTATGGTAATTAGAGAATTTTGATAATCAATCCTTGTTGCAATAAAACCTAATAATTCGTCATTCTCAGTATTAACTGCAATCCAAAATGGGTTTGTAGCATTAGACACCAATGTAGTATAATATTGTTTTTGTTGTTGAGTCTTAAAATTATCATTGTGCATTTTTAAGATTTCATCAACCTCTCTTGAAGTAGGTTCGTATAATTTAACCATAACTTCTTTAGGCATATTAAAATATCTTTCTTTTAGATATTTAAACTTATCCCTTACTCTTCTTCTTCAATTTCACCAATTGCGTCTGAAAATGCTTGACACATTGCTAACAATGTCTTAGCACCCTCATACCCTTCACTATTAAAGTTTTCCTTAATAATGTTGAACAACAGTATGGCATGATTCCTATCTAAGGATACATTGACTTTTTCTTCCATACTTTATCGTCTTGGTTCTTACTATTTAAATCTATCCAATAATCTCATTCTCAAGGCTCTTTGGGCGGTGGTTCTTAACCTTCGCCACCTTAAATAATCATCAAACTATAACTGATGGAACAAGCCCATAATTAACTCCAATTCTGCCATCAAATAAGGCGGGAGGAGCATCATCTATCAACAAGATTCTAACAGGAGTTGGTTCTTCGGGAGGCTCACCGCCACCGGGAACATTTGTTCCTCCATCCACACTCCCATTTGATACAAGGTGAGTTCCCGCATCTATAACTCTTACGCAATTAACACCCTCTCCTGTTGAAGGGTAAGGATTGTCACCTGCATCCGTTGTTGCCGAATAAATTACTAAGTTGCTATTCCCTGTAAATACTGTTGGTGGTAAAACAACTTCTCTCATACTATTAACGAAATATAGTGGTGGATTGGTTTTACCGGGATATGTTTGTGTTGCGGCTCCCCCTCTATATTGAACACTATTTTTCTTATAATCATCTCCATAAAACACATATTCTCTTCCTGTATTAGTGGCTTCGTTACCAATGCCAGTTATTGTTGCCAGTGAGGGAGTTCCAACTAATGCAGTTGCAGGGGTGAAAACTGATACATCTGCATCCGCACCTTCACCACCGGAAGACACTCCCAATTCAATACTTGCACCATCAGGCCACAATCTAAAAGGGTCAAAGTTAGTAGTTGTAGGGGCTTCGTCGTGCTTAAACAAGGGATAGCCACCGCCACCACCACCACCACTAATTGATACATTTGTAGCCGCAGTAATTCTTCCTGTTGCATCTACAGTAAATTGTCCTACTGTTGTTGAACTACCATATGTTCCGTTAGTAACACCTGTTGTTTCTAATGCAGGTGTGGCATCACTCCTCATAAAAGTAGTCGTAGCAGTTCCATTATTGGCAGTAGCCCCTATTGTAGCAGAAGGATTAGCAGGTGTAGGGAGTGTTCCAAGACCTAAATTCCCTAAAATAACTTGAGATGGAAGCCCTGCACCGGCAATATTGATATCTCCTGAGGTTGTTATAGGTGTGTTAGTTATGGTTAAAGCAGAACCTCCCCCAGTTAGTCCAACTGAAGTTACAGTTCCATCAGTAAATATTCCAAGACTTAAATCTCCTAAAATAACTTGAGATGAAGACCCTGCACCAGCAATATTGATATCTCCTGAGGTTGTTATGGGGGAATTAGTTATGGTTAAAGCAGAACCAGTTTCAGTTAATCCTACTGAAGTTACAGTTCCATCAGTAAATGTTCCAAGACTTAAATCTCCTAAAATAACTTGAGATGAAGTCCCTGCACCAGCAATATTGATATCTCCTGAGGTTGTTATGGGAGAATTAGTTATGGTTAAAGCAGAACCAGTTTCAGTTAATCCTACTGAAGTTACAGTTCCATCAGTAAATGTTCCAAGACTTAAATCTCCTAAAATAACTTGAGATGAAGTCCCTGCACCAGCAATATTGATATCTCCTGAGGTTGTTATGGGAGAATTAGTTATGGTTAAAGCAGAACCAGTTTCAGTTAATCCTACTGAAGTAACTCCACCACCACCACCACCACCACTTGATTGAATAGTGACTCCACCATTTCCATTATCAAGTAAAGTAAGGTTAGTATCAAGTTGAATTTCAGTAACTCCTTTTACATCGGGAGTGCCAGTGGTTTTCTTAACTTCCAAACCTGCTTTTCCAGTATCTGAGCCAGTATAAGTATTTGCCATAATTTAATAATGCTTCTTTAGATATTTAAAGATTGTGTAGTCAAATTATCATGCACCAATCCAATAAGGAATATAAATATTAGCATCACCAGTAAGTGCAGGGTCGGAAGGTATTTTCAACCACCCTTGTCCAGCATAACCTGTATCATCAGGAGGTGGAGCATTAAAGCCCTCTACATTACCGCCCGGACTGGGGGCTATTGTAGCACCACCTCTAACAAATAAAGTAATAGTTCCACTATTAATTAGAGGTTCGGGAGTAGGTAAAACATAATCTCCTCCGCCTATTGCAGTAACAGTTCCACTACCTCCTCCACCACTTGATTGAATAGTGACTCCACCATTTCCATTATCAGTTAAAGTAAGGTTAGTATCAAGTTGGATTTTGGTAACTCCTTTTACATCGGGAGTGCCAGTGGTTTTCTTAACTTCTAATCCGGCCTTCCCAGTATCTGAGCCAGTAAATTTTGTTGCCATTTAATCACCTACCTAATTGCTTTCTAATTGTTGGTAAGCGACATCTACATATCCTGATAATTGTTCTCCCCATCCGTTAAAGCAAGATTCCATATCTCCAGTATCAAGAGATTGACCAGTTGTATTAATTATTCTAAGAATAATTTGCTTAGTAACAGTGAGTGGTTGAGTAAAATGCCATTGTGATTCTAATGGAGTGACTGGCGACCATTGGAAGTTATTCCATTCCATAAATAGTGTTCCATCAATCCATATTTGATATGTTAATGGTTCTGCTTCAGTAAATGCACCTGCTACTGATTGATTTGATGTTGATATTTGAGAATGTCCAAAGGATTGAATCCTATACACTTCACCAGCAGAACCTATGTTAATAGTTCCTTGAACACCGGAAACTGTATTTCCACTTTGTCCGGGGAAATTTGGGTTGCCAGTTCCAGTAGAAGTTGAACCTCCACCAGTAGTTCTAACGATTTTTGATGCAGGTCTTGGAGCAGGTCCGGGAATTGTAGCAGGTGCAGTTGTGTTGCTACCTACTGTGTCTGCAACATTTAAAACAAGAACATCCATATAATCATCGTCACCGATATTTGTTCCTCCTGTTGCCGTGTCAAAATTATATTTTGCTCTTGAAATTACATTTGCTGAATCACCCTTTGGAACTAAGTGCCAAGGATATCTTGCAGAATCTAACATTCTTGCAAAATCTAAATGCTCAACTGCTGGCCTTACATCTACTTCATAAGTGTGAGGGTCAATTCCCTTTCTCAAAGGAGTAGTTTGTTGGTGAGATGGGGTTGAATAACTGTGTGCAGGTAGTGGTTGGTCTTCAACACTTTTTCTAACGAGACTCATATCAGTTTGGAAAGCCTTTTTTCTGTAGGCTCTCTTAATGTCTCTTCTATTATCATTAAAAGCACTCATAGTTGTTTTAACAACCTACTACTACTTAAAAGTTTAGACTCACTCATGCCTAATATATTGTTCAGCAATAAGGGTAATAATGGCAACAACTCTATCTGCTCCAGCCATAGTTCCCGGACCTCTACATTCAACTGAAACTTGAAGTGGTTGTCTGTGAAGAATTAATACTGGGTTTGAAAACGCAATAGTTTGCTCTCCAGTCTTAATGATGTCGGAAGCACTAAAGGCATTTGAAGGAATTCTATTAGGTCCTGCTTGGATAGAAACATCCCAAAGATATTCTCCCCCCGCCCTTAATTGATTATAATCTTGCACATTACCTCCAACATCTACAAAATTGACTTTCATACCATATATCCTTACTTCTTCATTAAAAGATTGGCTTGTATATATTTGTTGTGTATTTACAGTTCCTACGGTTGTTCCTGTATCAAAAGGATGCCTTGTTGTGTATAATTCGGGTTGCGGATTTTGATTTACCATATTTGTTCACCTCATTTTAAAATCATTGTTTCTCCAATCAATGTAATTGTAATATCGTTAGTGCTTGCATTAGCAATAGGATTGGTGAATGTAATAATTAGTGGTTGCTTAAAATTAATAGCAATTGGACAAGAAAAAGAAATAGTTTTATCTCTCATGGTGTAAATAACACCTCCATCAAATGCATAAGTAGGAATATTATTCGCCCCAACCGAAATAGTAATTTCAAAATCTTGGAAATCCATTTCTACACCTGTAGCACTTACTATCCCATCTACTTTCATAGCGTAAAGTAAAACTTGTTCTGCGTGTCCTTGGTTAGTGTAAATAACATTGCTTAGAGTATTAACTTGAGTCGTTAAAACACTACTAAAAGTTGTAGTGAAAATTTCAGGTTGCGGGTCTTGATTTACCATTAAATATTCCTCCTCATTTGCGATTCTGTGCTTTGGGGATATCCCATTTCACCGGGAGCGCAAGCAACTTGAGCAGTAGACAATTCGGCCATTAAACTAATTTTAACAGTTACATCTTGCCCTACTATTGCTTGGTTAAATCCTCCATTCCACGCTACTTCAACTGAAATAGGTTGTTGAAAAAGAACTAAAATAGGTGTAGGAAATACAATAGTTTTTGAATCGCTCGCCATTACGCTACTAACATCAAAGGCTTGGGATGGAACATAACTATTTCCTATTTTAATTCTTGCAGTAAAGTCTGCATCACCAAGATTCATATCTTGACCTATGCCAGTTACAAACCTATTAACTGCGATGCTATAAATCCTAACTTCTTCCGAAGAGTTTTGATTTGTAAATACTGTTTGAATATTTTGAGTTCCCGCAGTTGCCGTAGATGCAAAAGCGTGAGTGGTTGTATAAATCTCAGGTTGAGGGTTTTGATTAGCCATAATTATATCACTCCAATACTGTTTTAATCTCTCTCCTACTACTTAAAACTTTACTCTTGTGTTTCCTTCTTTCTTAACCAAATTACTAATAAACACAATATCAGTCCAACATCAATTAAAATACCATAAGGACCAAGCCTAATACCATCATCAATGGCATCTTGAGGAGTGTAAGGCCAGTTTATAACCACCCATACCAAAGACAATAGAATCATAAAAAGAAATAATGTAAAAGTTTTAAGCAATTTATCTACTATTAGAGCCACATTAAAACCTCACTCAAACAATTCCTCTTCAGATGTGTAATGGATGTCTTTAGATTCAGCCATATCAACTTCTGTATTCATGTGAGCCGAGTATGAAGTGATATACCCTTTTGCAACATGATACAAATCACTTCCTAAACTATCCAATTCACCCTTCAAAGTATTTCCATCCTTAACACTTTCTTCCTCAAATCTCTTCTTCAATTCAGTGAATAAGTGAATTGTGTGATAAAAATCCGCATTAAAGGCCTGTGAAGTTTTTCTTGAAATGTCTTCCGCCGACATTTGAGCCTTAACTGCTAATATAACAGCCCCTAAATTCGTTGCTACAATAAATGCTAAAGCATTCCATATAAGCCAATTAGAAGGTTGAATCATAAAAGAAATACTTTGAACCACTATGCCAATCATAACAATGTAATAAACCATTGACTTAGCAGAAACAAAGTTATCACCTCTATCAACCATACTCTCCCAATATTCGGAAGAATATTTCTCATCTTGAGACAACAAGGTAATTTTCCCCCCTAATCACCATATGCTCAATAGTATCATAACCATATTGACTTAAAATATTCTTTACCTTCTTTTTCCATTTTCTTTGAGGGTCTACTAAAAATATTTCATCTCTAAAAATACCTTGATTGGAAAGCATAATAAAATCTTCAAAAGTATAGATAGTTAAAGTATTATTTTCACCCATATCATACTCTTCTAATTCCATTGTAGCCCTCAATTCATCAAGCAACTGTTCCTGATTCTTAAAAAAATCTTTTCCCAACATAGAAATAATTTCATCATCTACACCAATACCGACATTCATCCTTTCTTCAACAATAGCCCACTCTCTTTCAAAAATTATATCCCATTCCTGTTTGCTGGAAAAATACTCATTCCCCAAAGAATTACCTCTATCAATCAAATAAGATTGCCTACTACTTAACAAGTAATTCTGCCACTCATTAAGCATTTGTTTAGAAGGGACATTAATTAGTTCACCCTTGTTGGAATTAATTAGCATATTTTCGGAGTTTTCATCCGTTTCAACTATTTTTTCCTTAGATGACATAATTATAATATATGTTTTTACCTATTTAAGGCTTACTCTTGCGAACTCCATAAACCATGCTTCCTTTTTAAATAAAGTGCTGATAAGACATTACCTACTACTGTTGCTAAAGTCCCACCCATGAATCCAACTACTAAGGGATACAACATTATCGTTTTTATCTCTTTTTTCGTTAATTCGGTGTCTTCCTGCAACTTATCTTCAATATCGGAAGCAAATTCTCTTTGAAAGCCAACTTGATATAAACTTAAGAAATTTATTACCTCATCATAACCCCATACTTCACCCACATAGTAATGCTCATTTTCGGAATAACCTTCTTGAGCCATTAATTCCGCTTTCATTTCAGCATTGGGTAGGAACTTAACTGCGATTTCTTCAAGAGTTTTATCTATACCTGCAACATCTACTCCCTTTATTGAAGTTTGGAAAGCATTAATTACCCCTTTTAAGAAATCTCTCATTAAATCTCCTTCTTTTAATTGAGTTAGGTCATAAGTGAATGCCTCTACTCCTCCTCTTAAAGCATTTACTTTTGCTTTAGGGCTATTTCCTTGCATATCAAGATTTTCCGCTTTTTTGACACAAGAGCCACTTGAATAGGGTTTAGGCCCAACATATTTATAACCATCCCAACAAGGCCCTTGAGTTCCTGTTTTATATTCAGCCCTGTATGCGGCTACCTTTTTAGCAATAGCCTTAGGTTGTTTAGAGAATTGCTTCCCTGCTTTTTTAGCCTTTCTTTTAGCGGCAGTAGTTTTGGCATACTCTTTTTCTGTTAAAGCGTCAATTGCCTTAGATGGTAAGTATCTTTCACCAGTTACTGATGATTTTTTACCCGACTTTGTTTTCCACTTTTGGTCGCCCCATTTCTTTAAAGATTTTTGAGCCTTAGTTCTTTTAGAAGATTTGTAAGGTTTAGCACCCATTTTATTCATGGCTTTTTCATATTCATCAGTTAGGTGTTGAGATTTTCTTGCAGACCATTGACCTGACTTAGTGCCATAAATATTTTTACCTTTAATACTCTTTAACAGTTTAAGCCTAACCTTAGCCCCTGTTTTGCCATATGTTTTTTCATACCTTTTTAATTTAGCCGCATCGGATTCTGCTTCAAAAAATTCTGCATTCATAATGGGCTTAGTAATGTAATTAGCACCACACTTAAAACAAGTGCAATAAGTTCCAAATCCTTTTGAGTTTATTGGATACATCTCATATCCACACTGAGGGCATGGATAACACCCTCTTACTATTTCTACACTTTCTGCATTCATAGTGGCAGACTTTTTCTTAGCCCAATCAACACCGGAAGTTCCACCCCACAATAACCAAGCAATAGTTCCTGCCGTTGGACCACCATCCGGTTTCTTTTTAGAAGGAGCGTAATTTTTTCTGTGCCTGTTGAATGCCGACATTCTTCTAACATCATGCTTTGAAACAGAACCGCTTGAAATTTTCTTAGCCCTTGTAACTCCTGAGTCAATTCCAGCCTTTCTTGCTTCGGCAGGACTCATTCCACCCCTACCCCACTTCTTTCTTAATTTAAGTCCTCTCTTAGCATTATTTACTGCGGCTTGAGGGGGGTTATAAGCGGAAAACTCTTCTGCAAACTTTCTTTTTCTCTTAGGCTCCATTTGCTTAATTTTTCTCAACCAATGCTCGGTAGAACCGACTTTGAATTCTTTAGGAACTCCGTAATCTTCTACCCAATCCATAAACACATCGGGTTCATTATACAATAAATAAAAAAACTGTTCTTTAGATTGAAATGGCAATCAAATCACTCCGCAGGTTCATCTTTATTAATTTCCTCACCAATTGCTAATCCAATAATTGCAAAAGGAATAGCCATTAAAAGATAATCGCTTTTCTTGAAGGCTCTTTTAGGCCAACCATGCTCTTTGTGTATTTTAAGGATGTTCACAATCATTGATGCTGAAAGTGCGGCTGAACCTACTGCGGGAATAAGGATGGCTCTCCAAGCATTTCTTGAAGTCATTTCCTCGGCTGAACACTCTACCATAAATTTATTAATGGCTTTCCACTACTTAAAGATTATGATTTCTTAAATTTATCAAATAGTTTTCTAATCTCTTTAGGGGCTAATACTGCACCTAAGGCTCCGATACTTAAAAGGCCAATTAATTTCTTACTTATCTTTGGTGATTCTTCTGCCCTCATAATCTTTGAAAAGTCTACATCGGGATTAGCACATCTCGCACATAAATACCCATAATCAATTCTCATCATCTCATCATCATAGCCGAACCTACCACATTGAAAACATGAAGTTGCATCTGCCTCAAAGGATTCTGCCTCAAAAGAATCATCACCCATCTTCATTAGTGATTTTTTCAAATCTTTACTAAAGTCATATTTTTTAATTATATCATAAGCCTTTCTATAAGAAGTTTGGTTGCCTTTTTTAATTAATATTAAAGCCTTTTCTAAATCAACATAATATTCTCTTTCACCTAAATCCATATTATTTAAACTTCTTAAAATAGTATCTTCTATTTGCGTAGATGTATATTCAGCCCCAAAGGATTCTGCATCATACCTTCCATCATATGTCTTTCTATTATCTAAAAAGTTCATACAATACCAATCTCCATAACCTAAATTAATGCAACCATCATCTTTCATGCCACAATTGCTACACCAATCGGGGTGCATCTTGGAATCAGCCTCATATCTTTCATCATGAGATTCTTCTTCATGTTTTGCCCAATCCATCAAAGGAACATCTCCGTGTGATTTGGACTCTTCCTCTAACCACTCTTTGAAACTTACATCTTTACCATGAGTTTTCATTTCTTGCTTGCCCCAGTCTTCAAATTCAACATTGAAGGGTAAGTTATCTCCCAAATTTCTTTTTGGCCCTTCCTTTCTCTCATATTCTTGATGGCTTTTATAAGGCATAAAAATTATTTCTTCATTTCCTGAATTGTTAATTATTTTGTGTTGGTGAATTTCATTAACACCTAATTCTTTTGCTCTTTCCATAGCCTCTTCCTTGGTATCAAAAATATCATTACCAATTCCGGGCATAAGCCAAAATGCAAGGTCGGAGGCTTCAGCATCTTTCTTTTCAGCCTTAGCAAACGCTCTTTCTTGCCATCCTTCGGAAACTTTATCAGTAGTAATTGGCCCTCCTTTAGCCCATGTATCACAAGTTCTTGCGGAGTGACATTTGAAATGGTGCATCCAACAATAGCCTAATACTCCTTCACCATCGGAAGTTTCTCCGGGCATACAAGCCTTCATCCTTGGCGACCTATCAAAAGCAACACAATTTCCACACTTAGATTTCTTTGCGGCTTTTTCAGTAGTGTCCCATTGTTTAGCAATCTTTTCCCAAAAATCACCGGGTTCTTCAACATTAAGTGGTCCGTAGCCGTAATTCTCAATTGTTGAATTTCTGTTTTTAGTGTTAATTGCGACATCCTTAGTTGCAGGTGGACAAGTCATTTCGGCATTAAATGTTTCAGCCGCCATATATAATTCTCCTAATTTGTCCAATTCTTCATCAGTGAATTTCAAAGTATTAGAATAGTGAGAATTAAGCCTGTCGGATTCAGCCTCAAAATTAGTTAAATTAAAGTCACTTGGCACGAAAGAAAGGGTATCTTCGGCATACAGTGTATCCTCAGGATTTCCAGCATCTTCATAAGGGCTATAACCTTCAATTAAGGCATCTATTAAATCGGCGTATTGGTTGTGGAATCCAAGAATCATGCTTAGGCCATCATCAGTAACTGTTGCTGAAACTGTAGGAGGTAATTCAAGCATAAATTTATAATAAATATCTACTGGGACTGTAGCAGTATTTCCATAAGTTAAATCCATAGGGGCTTCTTCTGCCCCATGAGTTAATCTTACTTCGGGCTTAGGCTTATCTGCCCACCATCTCGGATGGAAATCATCACCACTAAAGCAACAAGAACTGCAATCCATATTAGCATCATTATCAATTCTCAATTCTGCTTTTGTAACTCCGCAACAAGGAGCAATTAATACTGACTCATCCCTTGTTGCTAAATAATGTCCTTGAGCATCCGGCCCCATAATGTTCCACACTTCGGCAGGAATATTTTCTTCAAAGATGATGGCGTTTGGTTCGGCTCTATAAACTTTGTTATATGTTTCTGCATCAAATGATTCTGCATCCATTACTGAATCTACTGCAACATCAGTAGCGACATCTTCTACTTCATCAATTACCTTTTTATCTTCTTTAGTAATCTTTTCAGTTTTCTTATCTACCTTCTCTACTGTTTTAGATTCAGCATTCTTTTTTTCCGAAGCATTGATTTCTCTACATATTTTGTATCTCAAATCTAAAGAACCATCTTTTTTATAATGTTTAGCCGTAAGTTCGCTTCTCATATCTTCAGCATCCATTTCCTTTGCTAAATCTTGTAAATCTCTTTGAGTTTTTATTTCTATTGAAGACAATTCCTCATCTTCATCTTCTGCTTCTTGAAAAGCAATTTCAGCCCCAAAGACTTCTATCTCTTGAGTAGGGTGGTTGGACATTTTACTTAATAAGTCTTGGGCAGTATCTTGATTCGTAAATGTAGAAATTTTGTGACCTTGATAATTTCCTTTTACTGACCACTTAATTCCTCTTTTGGTATCTAAACTATTGATTGATTCAACTACGAATTCAACCTTTTGTTTTAAAGGTCTACAATATCCTTCATAAGTCACCATAGATATTTTTACACACTCTTACTACTTAAGGTTTTATACAGGGATTTAATTATCCCATATACTGATATGATAGTGAAGGTTGCCCTAACGCACTTCCATATTCACCAAAGATATTCAAACTTGAGTTTGAAGGGGCTAATTGAAAAGCGGTAGGGTCTGTTAATACATTGTAAGAAACTTCTTGAGTCTTTTTAACTTCTGCTTCCTTTTCCTCTTCTGCCTCTTTAAGTTTATCTTCTGCCTTATTGAGAATTTTTAAGTGATATTCAGTTTCTGCTTGAGCAACAGTTCCCCTTGATAATTTACCAGCACCCCATCCGAAAAGTAATGAACCTGACACCATAGCCATAGTTTTCCAATTACCTTCAAATATTTGATTTTGCTCATCGCCCTTATTTTTCACATAGTCAAAGGCTAATGCTAACAATATACCCGTTCCGATTGATAATGGTGCAGAAATTGAAAAATCATTTAATTCGGATTTCCAACCGGGAATAGGGGCTACAAATCCTGCTAAAGAATTAGAGGTTTCTTCCTCTTCACCCTCTTCTTTAGATTCTTCGGCTTCGTATGCTTCCAGCCTTTTCCTCAATTCTTTGAAATCAACCATTATTTCACCTCAGTAGCCTTTGGCGACTCCTGCCTCATTGAGATAAGCATATGCCATATAGCCACCTGCAACGATTCCTAATGGGCCTAATAACATATTACTATCGCCCCTCTTTAAATAATAATATGCCCCTTCAACTGTTTCAGCAACACCTACAAACATCATCCCTAATGCCAAAGTATAACCTGCAATGTGAAGCGGGTTAGATTCTTCCGAGTAAAACTTTTTTGGTAGTGTTAATAATCCCATCATATCACCTCAAAGACCAAAAGCCCTTCCATTAAAATTCTGCCCTACAGATTCAACACTCATTGCTAATGTAGCCTCGTTTGCTTGACTTGCAAATTGACCTGCCGCCCTACCAATTCCCATACCTTCAACAGATACTGGATTTTGTAAAGACCCGTAATCATCAACCTTTACACCGTCTACTTCATATTGAGTGTATTCAGCATCCTTTCTTTCAAAAACGGATTTAAATCTATCTCTTTGAGTGTATGCGACATAGGCGGCAAGACCCAGTAGTAAAATATTTTTAAGATTTACATTAGCCATACATAGGTATTTGACTCACGACTACTTAAAGATTATCTTTAGTCCTATTAAGGGCAGACATTAAATATTGGGCGAAAAAGATTACTCCGCCTACACCTAATACAGGATATATAGGATTTCTTATCATAGGTATGTTATTATTTAATTGAATGTTGAGAGCGTCTATTGTTGTCCAATCATAGGCTAATTCAATATCTAAAGGTGGTTGATTTTGTATATTGAAAACTACTGATTTGACAGGGGCTAAATCATAGATAATCATATTTAATGTGGGGTCTTCATATTCAGTCATTACTGCAATGTCACTATCAAAATAAGCGTATTTTTTAGGCCCTAAAGACCTATCAACTAAAGTTGCTTTACAAAGAGCAAGTTTCCAAACTGGTGCGCTCCAATCATCATGATTAATATTTACCCACCTTTTACAATTTCCTCCTTGTTTAGGTAGTTTGTTTTTAGTTGTTGTCCCTAATGGGTATGGGTAACTAACCCCCATAATTTCCATATTTACACCTGCCCCATACCAACACTTACGGCTAATAAAGTTGTAAAGGCAAGGGCTGAAAATTTGATTATTTGAGTTTGGACTTGCTTTTTAAAATCAATAATGGGAGCCATCTCAGTTTTAAATTCATTAAGTGATGTTTCTATTGTTGAAAAGTTGTGGTGCATTAGTTTAAAGTCGGTTTTTAATTCATTAATATCTTCCTTTAAATCACTAACCTTTAAATCCGTATTTTCTTTCAAATGTCCTAATTCTGCCTTTAAATAGTCTGAGGAAACCACACTATTAGAAATCAATTTAAGTTGTTTAAGAACTTCTTCTAAATGGGCATCATTAATATCCATAAATCTATATCAGTTTTTCGTCTATTTAAAGATTTGTCTAACTGTGATAACTATCTTGCTTTTTAGTGGTAGGAATTAAAGAACTTCTCATATCCTTCACACATTTCATAGCCTCCATAATTATATCTTGAGTTATTTTACTATTTTTTTCTTGTGAAATTATAAATGCTTACATAACTACTTCTTTAATATAAGCCCCTGTCATTCCTTCTGATTCTTTA
>UEXM01002236.1_pt1 | contig 14209 bp, 31 predicted proteins | sample 1796661 | NCBI WGS metagenome assembly UEXM01 (sample SAMEA4772469, study PRJEB27181) | metagenome | reverse complement strand
ATGTGTGAATGTTGCGAAGGTTACGACTGTATTTGTAAATGAAACTTTTAGTAGCAATACTTTTATTATTTGGAACAGTTGCGACTATTACAGATGTAAAAGCGAATACTAATACAACTGTTAGTTCTACAGTAACAGGAACAACCACTGTAGATAAAGCACCTAGTACAGCTAACGCACCAAATGTCATGATATCTAATCAAGATGTTTGTACTTCAGGTGGCTCAGTTGCTTTACAGACTCAAATATTTGGTTTTGCAAAAGGATCTACTATTACAGATATCACCTGTGAACGATTAAAATTATCTCGTGCCTTATATGGTATGGGAATGAAAGTTGCTGGTGTTTCAGTTCTTTGTCAAGATCCTCGTGTCTTTTCTGCTATGGAAATGGCTGGTACTCCCTGTCCGTTCTTTGGAACAATAGGTGAAGTAGCACAAGCTGGTTGGGATAGTCACCCTACAGATCGACCTGATTATGTAAAGGAGTCAAATGCTAAAAACTATATTCTTGGTAGCGTTGTTTTGGCTATTACCACAGGCATATTCTTATTCTGAAGAAACTTCTAACTTAGTAACTCCAGCAGACGAATGGACACAAAGTGGGAAAGTTAGTACCACACAATGTTCTTATTCAGGAACATTAGAAGATGGTGAAGTCTGCACAGGATCGGCTAATACTCGTGGTGTTGCTGATGGTGGAGGCACAATAACTAGTGATGTTTATAGTCTGATTACTGATGGTGGTCTAACGATTGAAGAAATACAACAAGGTTTTGATATAAACTATGGTGTAACTGTCGAGTCACATCAAAGTAATATTACTGTACCTACTTGTTCAGCGACTAATGGTGATTGTAAAGATATTTTTAAAATTACAGTTACTCTTAGAGACCAAGATAACACTGTCTTTCAAACACTAGAAAAAGAAGTAGAATTAGATTTTAGTGGCACACAAGATTATCTCTACACAGATATCATTCAGCCTAATAACTATACTGACATTACTACACAAATGTCTTTATGGGGTACAGACGCTGGATATACAACAGGTTATTACGGAGCAATCTTTAGTGATCCTGTTTTAACTGCTACTTATGCAGTAGTTCAACAAGTAGAAGAAATAATAGATGACATTATTAATGATGTTATTGACGATATTATTAATGACTCTACAGACTTTGAGATTATTGAAATAGACTTTGGCGATAACTTAGATCCTATAGAGATAAGCATAGACGAAATATCAATAGAACTTCCTGAACAAGAAATTGACATTGAAATGATTGCTGATCTTGATATGGAATTAGATATTCCTGAATTTGAAATAGAAATGGAAGCTGAAGTTGAAATAGAATTAACTGAAGCGATGGAAGAAGTGGCTGAAATGGATATTGAGGTTGAACCTGAGATTGAGATTGAAGTTGAAAGTGAACCCGAAGTTGAACCTGAAGTTGAAGAAACAGAAGAAGTAGAAGAAACTCAAGAACCTGAACCTGAACCTGAACAAGAAGAAAGAGAAGTTAAGGTTGTTCAACAGAAAGAAACTAAAGAACAAATTGCAAAAAAGATTTTAGCTAAAGTTGCAGACAGTGGCGATCAAGTTGCTCTTGATACAGTTAAATTAGCTGTCATGGCACAACTAGCAGATACAAAAGGATTTAACGAATATCAACAAACCACTTTAACAGACATGGATATTTCTAATTATAACATGATGCAGATTGATGATCTTTACGGAGGATTATTTCAGTCAGCACAAAATAACATGATGGAGAATATGATTAATGACCAGTATTGAGTATCAAGGCATAAAGTTTACTGGTGGTAAGTTTTTTCTAATCTTATCCTTGATAGGTGCAATCATTGGTGGTGGTTGGACTGGCTATAAGTTTTACGATGACTACTTGGATATGAAAGCTAAGATAGAAGAATACACAGCACCTGATCTATCACACTATGATGAACAATTAGCAGTCTTAAAATCAGAGCTAGATATGATTCTTGATGAGATTACCCTCGTTGCAGATGTAGCAAAAGATTTAAAGACAGACATGAAAGCAGATTTGCGTCAAATGAATGGTGACATCAGACACATTACAGAAATAGTCAATGATGTAGAAGATAGACAAAAAGAAGATACAAGAGAAATATTTGATGAGATTAAAATCATCGAAGATAACCTTAACTTAAATATTAATAAGGCATTGAACAATCCACTAAACAATATGTCAGCAAAGGTAAAATAATGACAACAGCAGTAGTAAGAAAACAAGGTAATAGACCTAGTAAATACAAACAGTCTATTCTATCTGATTTATTTGAAATGTTGGCGAGAGGTCAAACCATTCGTGAATGTTGCAAAGAACTAGATGTATCTTGGACAACACTGAGACAATGGATCAACAAAGACGAAAAGCTAAACAAACAATACCTACAAGCAAAACACGATAGTGTCCTCTACACAATAGAAGATTTAGATATCTTATTAGAACAAGCAAAAAAAGATCCTAAGTTAAATATGACTAAGGTTAAACTATTGGAGATTATACAAAAGAATGTTCATTTTAAAGCTGGAAAACTAGCACCTAAAATCTATGGAACAGAAAAACAAACGATGTCTATCCAAGATCAAAAAGGTAATGAGTTTAAGGTAGAGTGGTCTAAATGAACTTTGATATGAAAACAGTATTGCCTTACATCGTGATTGTAGCAAGTTTAGCGATGACATGGGGTATGTGGAGTCAAAGATTAGAAGCTGTTGAAACAAAAGCAGATTCTATATCAGCCATGCAACAAGACATAGCTGTTATCAAAGAAAAAATAATATGGATAGAGAACTATCTCATAGGTGATTAATGAAGTTTTTTTTAATCATGTGGTTATGTATTCAGTCACCCACTGTACCACTTGATAAAACTTGTATTACACAAGTAAACCAACAGGCGATGTATAATACTTTACAAGAATGTAAAGTAGATGCTGTTGTAGTTGCAAATAAAATAATGGTTGTTCCTGATGTTTATGTAACGACCTTTTGCACAACAAAAGAGGTGACAAATATATAAGGAGGAAGATGTCAAATATACTTTGTATAAGTGACACCCATTATCCTTTTGCACATCAAGACCATTTATCTTTTTTAAAAGCAATAAATAAAAAATATAAATTTGATAGAGTTGTGATGTTAGGCGATGAAATTGATTACTCAGCTTTGTCGTATCATGAATCAGATCCTGACTTACCTAGTTCTTCTAAAGAATTAGAACTTGCACGAAAAGATATAAAAAAATTAGAAAAATTATTTCCTACTATGGATTTATTACATTCTAATCATGGATCTATGGTTTATCGTAAAAGAAAAACTTATGGGTTTCCAAAACAGGCCATAAAAGATTATGCCGATATACTTAACGTAAATCCTAAAAAATGGAAATGGCATGATAAATTAATAATTAAAGATAAGTTCGGCAGTTATTATTTTACTCATAACATGAACGCTGATTGTTTGAAATCAGCACAAGCATTAAATTATTCTGGATATATCCAGTCTCACTACCATTCTAGGTATGAGTTAAAATTTTTTAGTAGCCCTGAAGCTCTTAGATGGGGTGCAACCATTGGGTGTTTAATAGATAAAGACTCTTTAGCTTTTGCCTATTCAAGAGTGAACATTAAAAGACCAGTTTTAGGAACTTTAATTATAATTAATGGAGTTCCTCAACTTATACCAATGGTTTTAAAAAGAGGTAATAGATGGAACAAAAAGCTGTAGATAAAATAAATCCGCCTTACTACATAGGTACAAAGATACAAGTCTCTGACTTTATTAGTGAATTTAATCTCGATTATTTTTCAGGCAACATCATTAAATATGTTGTGAGACATAAGAAAAAAAATGGGATTGAAGATTTAGAAAAAGCTAAATGGTATTTGGAAAGGCTTATTCAATGTACGAAGAAATAAAACAAGAGATTATCAAACACGAAGGAAAAATTAATAAAGTTTATAAAGATCACTTGGGCAACGCCACATTTGGTGTTGGACACTTGGTACTACCCTCAGACGACTTACAGGAAGGAATAGAATATGATGATACAAAGATTATGGAGTTCTACGAAAGAGACTTCGATCAAGCTGTTAAAGATGCAAGGTCTTTCACGAAAGAAGAAAATATTGATCCTGTCGCTTTTGGCTGTGTTATTAATATGGCTTTTCAACTAGGACTGCCACGATTATTAAAGTTTAAGAACTTTCAATACCACTTAAACAAGTGTGATTATCAATCTGCCAGTAATGAAATGTTAGATAGTAGATGGGCTAAACAAACCCCTAATAGAGCTAACGAACTGGCAGATATTATGAGGAATATATAATGTGGGGAATGTTATTAAAACCTTTACTTGGTACAGTAACAGAAGTTGTTAAAAATGTTTCTGAAACTCGTAAAGCAAAAGTAGAACAAAAAGTTACTAAAATTAAGGCGGAAACCGACCTTATGAAAAGAAGAATTTCAGGTGAATTGGAGTATGACTTACAGGCTGTAAAGTCTGGAGACAATAGTTTTAAAGACGAGGCTTGGACAATTCTTTTTATCATAATTATAGGTATGTGTTTCATTCCACCACTGCAACCATATGTCGAAAGAGGACTAGACGCTTTAGGTAGAACACCTGATTGGCTTCAATATTCAATTTATGGAAGTATAGCAAGTTCATTTGGTTTAAGAGGAATGGGAAAAGTGTTAGGTAAAAAATGAGTACACAAAAAGAAGTAGAAGCACTATTACGCAAAGCTAAGAAAGAAAACAAAGAACTAAAAAAAGATATCGAAGAAAAAGAACTACACATAAAATTTCTTAATGAACGCTTAGATAATTGGGCCGATAAAAACGCACTGTTAAGAGAAGAAAAACTAAAGATTACAGTAGATGATGTCATAGCATTACAGAAAGCAAAAGTTGAATATGCTTCCTCACAAAATCAATCACTTACAGAACAGTTAGAAAAACAAGAAAAAGTAGAACTAGATGGCAACTTATCAGGGTAGAACAGTAAAACTTAATAAGCCTATGAGGGGGAATGTCAAAAAATTTATGGTGTTCGTAAAAGATGGAGACAAAGTAAAAAAGATAAACTTTGGTGATCCTAACATGAGCATCAAGAAAAACTCACCAGCACGAAAGAAATCTTATTGTGCAAGATCAGGTGGGATCAAAGGTAAAAATAATAAATTATCCGCTAACTACTGGTCTCGTAAGATGTGGAATTGCTAAAGGAGTAAAATATGCCGAAAGTAGGAAACCGAGTATTCAAATACGATAAAAAAGGAAAGGCAGAAGCTAAGAAGTATGCCAAAAAGACTGGCAAGAAAATGAAAAAGAAGAAGGGTTACTAATGCCAAAAAAGAAAGTACCTGAAGGATATCATAGAACCAAAGATGGTAGAGTTGCTAAAAAAGGACTCTATTATTACATGAACAAAAAGAAAAAATCAGGTGGTTCAAAAAGTAAAAGCAAAGGCACAGTATCAGAAAAAGCTCTGAAAAGATCAGCTAAGACAGCAAAGAAATAAATGAAACCACTACTATTAGTCAAATGGATTGATAGTGGTCTATGTGATCCATCATGGATAGAAGCAAAATCCTATGAGGAAAAGAGTATGCCTATTTGCCTGACTGTGGGTTGGCTACATAAAAAAACTAAGGATAAAACAATTTTATTTTCTAGTTATTCTCTTGATAATAATGAGTACAAAGAAGGTAACGAAGGCACAATACAGATCATATATAATAAGTGTATCTTAGAGGTTAAGGAGTGCCGAGTAGACACCCCTTAAAGGATTTTATACGTTTTTATACGTTTTCACTTTCCTATAGTTACTTGTAAGTTCCTGACTTTACTCGTTTTTACCCTCTATTACTCAAGTAAAACATAATTGGTAATGATGTTCAAGCATAAAAAAAAGGTTGATAATAAACAATAATAAATATTTTATACGTTTTTATGCGACTTTTGATAAAATTTTTGTAATCACAGATCCTTTATTATAACAACGTATACATTTATATATCTGTGCGTGTAGAACAACTTGCATCATCATAGCTCTTGTGTAGTGCCTTCCACACCTATGACATTGTTCTATCTTTTTTTGATCGCCTTTTTTGTGTTTAGTACCCACTATTAATTGCAAATATTTATTTTTTCCATGAATATTTAACGAAACCAAATCTTGTCAGATTTAATTCCCAATATTTTAATAAATCTTTATAAAAACCTTTATCTATAATTGCCTTAATTTTATGAGTAGGATTTTTTACCCCTAACTCCTCAGTTGCCTCTTTGATTTTCTTTCCCTGCAATATAATAATATCGTAAATTAGTATATTTCTATTTTTAAATGGTGATTTGCTATACTTACAATAATTATCAATAATTTGTTGATGTTCTTCTAATTTCATTTCTCTCAAATCTTTGACACAAACCATAGATGAAAAGTTACCGCTCATTTCCATAAAAAAACGATGCTCTATTTCATCTTGTGATATTTCATTATTTTTTCTTGGATAAATTTCAGAAACCAATTTATTTACATTTGCTTCATTCCAATCGCTTATCTTCATTCCTAAAGATAAATTCATTTTTGCTAAAATTTGTTTTAGTTCATTTAATGATTTTTTTCCAATGTTAGGAAACCTTAAAATTTCATCTTCAGTTTTTTGAACTAAATCACCCAGATAAATTATTCTATCAAGAGTAAATAAATTTATTACTTTTGTTGAAAGTTGTAAGTCTGACACATATTTAAGTAATATTCTTTGGTTATAAATCTCCAATATTATCTCCTATAAAATGTTTGATATGATAAAAAACTCATAAATTATCCATCAACGACACAAGCTTTTCTTGGCTCGTACCTGCGTATCGTAGAACTGATCTTTGGTCTGTCCAACCAATCAAGGTCATTAATTCTTGCGTAGATGCACCGCTATCAGATAACATAGAGGCCAGAGTGTGCCTAAGTGCATGTCTGCCTTTAAACTCTTTTATACCTGCGAAATCTAGCATTTTTCTCCAACGAGGCATCAAACCTCTATCAGTGTTTTTAGACTCTTTAACATCTCTCCATTCAAATAAATACCCATCTTTATTCTCAATCATATTTATAATCTTTGAAAGATTTTGGTGTATAGGAACTGTTCGCCAAGTACCTGTTTTATTTTGAAATATTCTTATAATATTATGAGGTAAGTCTATAACCTTGTTATCGTTTTGATCTAAATCATTCCAATGTATTCGGAGTGCTTCACTTATACGACACCCTGTAAACAAAAGAAATGAGAATAACATTACAATCTGAAAGTCATCATACTCCATACATTTTTTTATTTCATCATAGGTAAATCTAACTTTTCTTTTATTTCTAGGATTTAATACTTCAAAATATTTAACTCTAATATATGGACAAATTCCCTCTTGGTGTGCGTAATGCAACACTTTCCCAATCGGTATCATTACATTTGTATTTGCTGTATTAAACCAACCTGATACCATTTCTCTTTCTCGTAAGTCATAAATTTGACTAAGTTTTTTCCCTTTATATCTTTGCAGTTTTGGATATCTAGTAAAAGCTGTGTTCGTAATATCAATTTGTTTTATTTCAGTTACTAATTTTTTGCATAAAATTTTTGAGTTATGCCTATATTGATTGTACCTATTAGGATTAGGTGAGTTCATGTGATCTGATATTATTTGTTCAGTCACTTGACTAAATGTCATAAAGTTTGGATTTTTTTCTAAGTATCTATCTTTGAGAATACCTAATGTACGAATTTCTATATTCATACATTCTCTTTCAGCTTCTGACCTAGAATATACACCTTTTATTATTTCATAGATGTTTTGTTTTTCTGTTTTAAAACGTATTAATCCTCTAGCATAGTAATAAACTTTTATATTACCTCTATTAGTGGTCTTTGTTTGTTCGTGGACTGTTAATTGATTGTTTTTACTTGTACCTGACATTCTTTCAACCTTTCAAAATCAGAAGGATAAAACACAGGGCGACCATTGATCTCCCTATGCAAACAAGGTTCGTCAGGAAACTTTACTTTAAGTTCATCTAAGTGTTTTTTCAAGGTTTTTCTATTCATGTGAAAAATATTGGCTAATTCAGACATTCTTAGCGGTTTTTCTACGTTACTCATTATATTATCTCCATTTCTTTTATTGGTATTACTTTCAGTGTGGTCTTTCTCCACACCATTGTTTCGCAGTTATCTGCTTTTTCTTTTGAGAATTTATAAGTGTGAGGATATACCTTGTCGCCATATTTATTCTTGTAGGCCACTTCTACCAACACACCTTCATTGTCAAACTTTCTTTCATCTATTCCTACACTGCCACCATTTTTCCATAATGGTTTTTGTATAATTACTTTTTTCATACATAGACTCCCTTCTCTTTTACTGATGTCTGCCATGCTGATATAATGATCTTGGCATTTTCTCTTTTTAATAAATTAGTTTCTCTCTTTTTAAATCTCTCTGACTCATCTTTGATATAGTTTTTGAAATCTTCACTAGCTAAAGCATTTCGTCTTTGTTTCGTAGATACTGTGATACCTTTTTCTTCTTCTTGTAATTCTAGTTCAGCTAATTTTATATCTCTGCGTATTCTATAAAATTCTGCTTGTTCCTTTGCATCGACAACATTTTCTACTGACTCTAAGTCTAATAAACTTTCTTCTGCTTTTACTTCTAGTTTACTGCTAAAGCTATTGGGAGTAGTCACCATTTTCATGTTTCTCCTTTTCGTGTTCTAAAATGTTTTCTAAATTTTTTATATACACCAGATGATTAAACTCTTTATCTACCCCTGCTATATCGTGGCACAATCTACAAAGGGGAATTAAATTTTCGTAATAATCTAAATACTTGCTTGAGCCAGAACCTTTATTTCGGTAGTGGTGAGTATCTACCGCAAAAGTTTTACAATGTGTACAAAAAGCATCTTCAGGAATTTTCCAATTCCTACCTTTAAATAAAATTTTTGTATATTCTTTCATGTCAAATCCTTCAGTATAAAAAACTGTTAAATCTCTAAAAGCTAAACTCATCTTTTACTTAGCTGATCCCCAATCGCATAAATCATAACTGCGATGAAGATCAGCACTAACAATTCCAAAGATTCAATAATCAATGACAACATTAAAATGGTGCTTCTTCTTTCTTTGGTACAAATTTATTTATCTTAGCGTAAAGTTTTCCTTCTTTGCTTTCTAAGATATCTATATTGAGCCATTCAGATCCATCTTTTTCATTTATCTTCCATAAATCAGGATTATTTAAGGCATCTCTCATAAATTCAGTAAATTCATCTTTCTTTAATCCAAAACAAGCCTTAATAAAAGGTTGCATTGGCTTTTGCACATATAGACCTTGTATAAAATCGTTATCTTCCATTGTTTACTCCTTTGTTAGAAATTTCTTTTTTTGATGCCTCATTTGCATCGTCATCACTTGCCAAGCCATACAAAGATTGTAGGCCAATGCGTTTTGCGTAAGTAATAGATGAGGCCATTTTTTGTGGGTTGTCTTTGTCAGGCCCATTTATTAATACAGGCACAGTACATTCTAAAGTATCGTTGCCAGTGACATGACGAACAACTGTAAGAACATAAATGTCTCTGTGTAATTCTTGATGTTCAATTACTGATCCATTATCAATTTTTGATTTCTTTAATAATAAATTTTCATACTTAACAACTTGAGTAAAAGACAAACCTAGTTCTGCTCCTTGATTTACTGCATTAATCACACTTGTTAAGTCAGCATAACTACTTTTAAAATGCGTATTAACTGACTGCTTGATTGCCTTGACATTCATATTTTGAAACCAAGTCATAGCTTCTTTTAATGTATGAGGCATCTCAACTTCTGTCTTTGTTTGTTTCTTCAATACTTCCATATATCCTTCCTTACTTTTGTTAGTTTTTTGTCATATCCCCATATCCAATCGTCAAGTATAGGAACGCAACCTTTTTTAATATCCTCATGTGTTTCACATTGAGATAAAAAACTGTGCATTGAGATTAATATGTCCTCAAAATAACTCATGGACATATCTTGATTTGTAATATCAAACCATTTTGTTTTGTAATTGTCTTTTGCAACAACACAATAAAGAACCTTATTAATTTGATTTGTTGCTCTTGAATACAATGTTTGTTGTAAAGCAATCGAATGTGTTAATCTTGTAGGCATACGACCTGATGATTTAAGATCAACCTTAAAATAATTTTCTTCATTATCTCTTAGGCCAAAATCTGTATAACCTTGTAGGGGTATGTCTAAAACAGAAAATTCTTGTTTTTCTTGGTAGTCAGTAATGTGATAATCTTTTAGTTCACTAACAAATCCATCAACGTAGATTGGAATATTATTTCTCTCTAAATCTTTTTTATCATCATGGTGGTTTTTTAGCACCTCATCAAATTTATCTATAGCATTTTTACAGGCTTCCTTATAAGAAACACCATCAACTAATATTGACATGACTGCTTCTTCAGCAACAGTACCTCGTTGCATAGCAGAACTCATGGACCTATATCCATGAATATAGGTGATATACCATTGTGCTTTATTATTTATAAATGAGCTAACTCGACTAAAGCTGAGAGGCAATAAATTAAATTTTTCAAAAGGCTCTTTACTTAACATGATTCTCTATATCTGTTGTGTTTTTGATGTGTAGCCAAACCCATTTTTGGTTTTGTTTATTTTTTAGATTTTCTCGACATTTCTCTTTTAATTTTTTTTCTTTAATTAAAAGTTTTTGTCTTTGTTGAACACTAAGCATGGCTAACCTCAGAATCATTGATTGTTTTTTTAGGAGGGATCTGAGTATTCGTATTGTTTTGCGGGATAATTTTATATGAATTTACGAATATGTTAGCCATATTCGAGAATTTATATCAATATATTGGTAAAATCAAGTAAAAATGATTAAATAGAAATTAATTGATTATCCATCAATTATAGCTATATCATCTTCAGAATTTCTCATGTTATAAGTGACCATGACTGCATAAACCATGTGATAATCAATTAGGCCAGATTTTTGTCCTGAATGAGTAATTTCTACTTTTTTATTGGTAAGTTTTGTGACATAACCCATGAATCCTGACATATAATCTTTTTTTGTTCTAATAAAACATAAGGCATTAAGAAAGGAATTTGTAGATCGTGTTTTTTGATTTACATCAACATCATAAACGATTAAGTGATCTGTTGTAGTGTCATATAAAATTTTTCTAAAGTCTTTTTTTTTATAATGATTAGGAAATATTACTTTTTGTGGATCTTCTTCTCGTCTACCTGTTACTTCAGCTAAACCAGCTATTGAATTATTGATATATCCCACTATCCAATAAAAAGGTACATATTCCTCGATAAATTTACCTTTTGGAACTTTTAAAACTTCAGAATATTTGGCAATATTGTTTAAGGATAATGCCTGTTTGTTTGACATTTGCCTACTGATTGTAGCTTTATCAATCCCAGTCATTTCGGACAATGTTTTTGGACTAGATATTCCTTTTTCATTTAAGATATTAATAAAAGCCTTATTCATATTTTGTATCTCATAAAAATTATTTATATCATTAATTTTAATCATTTTTTTCTCTCTTTTCTATATATTTCCAAATATTTCTTAATATTACTCACAATAAAATATAGAAATAAATATCTAATACAACAATAAAATACTAATAAATCAATTTATTGTTGTAAAAATAAATAAAATACATATTCTCAGATCAATCATGGGTAAAACTGAGCCAAAAATGGTAGCTATGCACTTTTTTGTAGCTGATTGGATAAGCGGAACTAGAGATTTGAGTTGCCAACAACGAGGAATTTACATTGACTTATTAGCTTTTGCACAAAGTCTCAATGGCAAGGGCCTTAATTCAAACCTAGATGATCTTTGTCGCCTCGTGCTACCTTACGAGCCTAATCAAGATAAAGCTGAACAGTTAAGAGCAGATTTAATCTATGTCATTAATAGTAAATTTAAGAATATAGAAGGTAGGTTTTTTAATATAAGGCAACACCAAGAATTTATAAAATCAAAAGAATTATCTGAGGCTAGAAGTTTAGCAAGAGCTAAATCAAAAACAAAAAAAGTTGATGCTGTTTTGTTAGAACAAATACCTGATTCAGTATATATATATAAATCTAAATATACAGATAGTTTTAATACTATGTGGAAGAATATTTCATCAAAAATTAGAACACGATCATCAAAACCAAAATCATTAGAAAGATTTAATAAGTTAAGTGATGAGGATAAAGAAAAAGTTATTAAAACTTATCCCATCTATCACGATCAACAAGGTGAATTTACTAAATCATTAGAAAGTTGGATTTTAAATCAAATGTTTAATGAAATTGATATGCCATTGACACAAGAACAACAACATGACGCTGATAAAAAAATTCGTAAATCACGATATGAATTAGCAGTAAAGCAAGGTGGTCCACTTTACTCCATGTCAATAACAGAATTTAACGAGTTAAAGGTAGAATTTGGTCAAGAAGAAGAAGAAAAATAAAAAACAAAAGCCATTAATTGTTGAAGAACAAAAAGATTTTGGTGGCCATGAAATTATTAATATCAATGGTAAGTTTATGCGTTTACCTGACTATAAAGAAATTGTTTTAACTGCTGGTAGAGTTGAGCTAAAGATAAAATCAGTCTTGCATAAATATTTTTCTAACAATCAGCTTTGCCCAAGCGATCAAAGAATTAATGCAATAAGACATTTAGCAGGTGAAAAGCTAGAACATTTAAGCGTATGGGCAGGTATTATTAAAAGTCCTACACAAAATTGGGATAAAATAGAAGGCATTGCAGTTGGCGGTAGAGATTTAATTAATTTATCATCTATTGATGCTCATTCTGAATTTAATAAAGCCATACAAGAATGTAAACCACATGAAATGATAATTTATGATTTGATTGTTGAAGATAAACCTTGCGGAAGAAAAAATATGAATAGATTGCGTGAATGTCTTGATAATTTATCAAAATATTTTAATATCTCATAGGCGGTGTATAGATTTCTCTCTTTCCATCGCCATTTCTTGACAAAATAATATCTTTACTCAAAGTTTACAATCATTCCTCATTGTTTCCTTTTATTAACCATGACAAATAAACAGGCTTTATGTTATAAATTGTTATAGTCGAAATCTTCGGCTAAAAATTCCAAAAAATTATGATTAATCCCTATCAAAAGTTATGGGAATCAGCTTTAATTCGTCTTTTGTTAGATAGTTTAGGATATTCCAAGCCAACATTTAGTGAAACAGACGAAAAAGTGACTTCTATAGCTAAAAATTGGTTAAAAAGTTCGTCTTTTATTCATATTTGTGATTTAGCTGACAAATCACCACTTTATATTTTGAAAATTTATAAAAAAATACATGACAAAATCAAAAAAGAAAAAGACTTACAACAAGATCAAATTGCAAAATATCTCAGATTTTTACTTACATCAGAGTAATGACGATTTATGTCAATTTTTTATAGTGCGAGATGATGAGGATAAACCAAATCTTGTCATGGTGTATAAGAATTTCCAAAACGAACAAGAAATATTAAACTTTATTGAAGGAATTAGGATAGCTGATACAAGCCATTTAAGTAAAACCTTACATTAAATAAAATAATTGTTATTTAATCCAATTTTTTTCTACATAATCAAAGGCATCACTTAAATTGTTGTAAATAACAATATTAAAATCTTTTGTAAAAACAGAATAAGTATTTTTGTCTCTAATATTTACAACACCATAATTACCAAAGTTATTGAGTGCTTTTTTATGCACATAATATTGAAACCATGCCTTATCATTATAAAGTTTGCCTTTATCAATATCACCTTTTACAAAATGATTTTGTTCTACTAATAAAAAATTACCAATTTCTTTGATTAATTTTTGACCATTAGAAAGTTTATATTTACTCATTAGGCAACAATTTTTCTAAATTTTTCTTTGACCAAGAAAAACCTTTTTTATCCCATGAACTATAACATTCTGCTATTTCTGTATTAAGATAATATAATTCTACTTCTTTTTTATTAAACATATTAAATCTATCATTAGTTTGAACATTGATAAAAATCCAATTATTATTAAGG
>UEXM01002232.1_pt1 | contig 14217 bp, 8 predicted proteins | sample 1796661 | NCBI WGS metagenome assembly UEXM01 (sample SAMEA4772469, study PRJEB27181) | metagenome | reverse complement strand
TATTAAAGTTGGTGATACTGTTGTTTTGCATCACAATGTTTTTAGAAGATGGTATAATATAAAAGGTGAAGACAAAAATAGTAGAAGTTATTTTAAAGAAGATACTTATTTTATAAAAGAAGATCAAATATTTGCTTTTAAAAAAAATGACAAGTGGAAACCAATGAAAGGTTATTGCTTTGTAAAGCCAATAAAAAACAAGAATATTTTTTCGTCTAGTAAAGAGCAGCCATTAGTTGGTATAGTTAAGCAAAGTGACGGAACAGTAGACATCGGAGATTTAGTTGGTTTCAGACCAAATAGTGAGTACGAGTTTGTAATAGATGGCGAGAGATTATATAGAGTATTATCTAGTTTTATAACAATTAAATATGAATATCAAGGAGACGAAGAAGAGTATAATCCAAGCTGGGCATAGAGCTGTTGAAGAACTCATCAAAGTGGCTAAAGAGGCTATCGTTGATAGTGGCGATGACATTACTGCTGACAGACTTAAAAACGCCGCTGCAACGAAGAAACTCGCTATATTCGATGCATTCGAAATACTTAACAGAATACAAGAGGAAGAGGCGATACTCGATGGAAAAGAACCTGAAGAAAAGAAAGAACGCGTATTTAAAGGATTTGCAGAAGGAAGATCTAAATGAGTTACGAACAAAGTCTATATAAAATAATACAACCTATAAAGGTTAACACCATAAAAAGACTTAATAAGTCTAAAAAATGGGATTACGGTTACAATAAAGAAAATGATGTTGTAGTAATATCTAAGACCGGACAAATAGGTGAGGTATACGAGATGCAAGGTTTAAAAATAGCTTTGCCCAAAGCGCCTACAAACGTGCATAGATTTGACAAAAATAAATGGGGTCAATTAGACAAGCCAGATATTCTTAAAAAAATAAAAACAATATTTGATTGGAAGGCGTACCCAGAAGAGCAAAAAGATCAATGGTACGATTATATAGATGAGGAATTTAAAAGGAGAGACGAGGGTTTCTGGTTTCAAAATGCTGGTGTTCCAACTTATATTACAGGAGCTCATTACATGTACCTCCAATGGAGCAAAATAGATGTTGGCGCTCCAGACTTTAGAGAAGCTAACAGATTGTTTTTTATATTTTGGGAAGCTTGTAAGGCTGATAAACGATGCTACGGTATGTGTTATTTAAAAAATAGACGTTCTGGTTTTTCGTTTATGAGTAGTGCTGAAACCGTTAACTTAGCTACTATATCGAGTGACTCTAGATATGGTATACTATCGAAGAGTGGTGCTGATGCAAAAAAGATGTTTACTGACAAGGTTGTACCTATATCAATAAACTATCCTTTTTTCTTTAAACCAATACAAGATGGTATGGATAGACCAAAGTCAGAATTAGCATATCGTGTGCCGGCGAGTAAGTTTACTCGTAAAAAAATAGAGGTTAACGAACAGCTAGAAGAGATTAAAGGTCTAGACACCACGATTGACTGGAAGAATACTGGTGATAACAGTTATGATGGTGAAAAACTTTCTTTGCTTGTACACGATGAAAGTGGTAAGTGGGAAAGACCTGATAATATACTTAACAACTGGCGAGTTACAAAGACTTGTCTTAGATTAGGTAGTAGAATTATAGGTAAGTGTATGATGGGGTCAACGAGCAACGCTCTTGACAAAGGTGGTGATAATTTTAAAAAGTTGTATAGCGACAGCGATGTAACGCAAAGAAATAAAAATGGTCAAACAAAATCTGGTTTATATGCTTTGTTTATTCCAATGGAATGGAACTTTGAAGGGTTTATTGATGAACATGGACGACCTGTCTTCACTACTCCTGGAACAAACGTTTATGGACCAGACGGTGAATTAATAGATATTGGTGTAATAGATCACTGGGAGAACGAAGTAGAGGGATTAAAAAGTGACCAAGATGCTTTAAATGAATTTTACCGTCAGTTTCCAAGAACTGAAGAGCACGCGTTTAGAGACGAAACAAAAAATAGCTTGTTTAACTTAGTTAAGATATACGAGCAGATAGATTACAACGAAGGTATTAACAGCTCTTCTAATGTGTCAACTGGAAACTTCCAGTGGGCTAATGGAGTTAAAGATACTCAAGTTGTATTCTACCCAGACCCAAAAGGACGGTTTAAAATAAGCTGGATACCAAATCAAAACCTACAAAATAATATAGTTATAAAAAATGGAATTAAGTATCCTGGGAACGAGCATATGGGCGCTTTTGGCTGCGATAGTTATGATATTAGCGGTACTGTTGATGGTAGAGGATCCAACGGATCTCTTCATGGACTAACCAAGTTTAGTATGGAAGACGCTCCTGCTAATCAGTTTTTTTTAGAATATATTGCTAGACCACAAACCGCTGAAATATTTTTTGAAGATGTATTAATGTCATTAGTATTTTACGGTATGCCATTACTTGCTGAGAACAATAAACCAAGATTATTATATTATCTTAGAAGAAGAGGATATAGAGGATTTAGTATGAATAGACCCGATAAAGTTTGGAATAAACTATCTGTTACCGAAAAAGAAGTAGGTGGTATGCCAAACTCTAGTGAAGATATAAAGCAAGCTCACGCTGCAGCTATTGAAATGTACATCAATGATCACGTTGGTCATTTAGGTGATGGTAACTATGGATCTACATATTTTAATAGAACTTTAAATGATTGGGCTAAATTTGATATAAACAAACGTACTAAGTTTGATGCATCTATAAGTAGTGGTTTAGCCATAATGGCTTGCAACAGACATATGTATAAACCAAACGGTAATATAACTAAACAAAAACTAAACATAAACTTTGCTAGATACGAAAATGGTGGAGTTTTTTCTAAAATAATTAAAAATTAAATATGGCTGAGTCAGTACATAGAAATTTTCCAAGTCAAGTAGTTAGCGATTTTGAAAAAGCTAGCTACGAGTACGGTTTGAAAGTAGCGAAAGCTATAGAAGCCGAATGGCTTGATAAAACAACAAGCAACAAGCTTGGAACTTATAGAAATAACTTTCACAACCTTAGGCTTTACGCTAGAGGTGAACAAGCAATACAAAAATATAAAGATGAGTTATCTATTAACGGTGACTTGTCTTACTTAAACTTAGACTGGAAGCCAGTGCCTATTATACCTAAGTTTGTAGACATCTTAGTTAATGGTATGGCTGATAGAGACTATGAGATAAAAGCATATTCTCAAGATCCTTACGGAGTTAGCAAAAGAACTGAGTACATGGAGTCTATACTAAAGGACATGCGTACCAAAGACTTTAACGACGCTGCTTTACAAAACTTCAACATAGATCTTTACCAAAACGACAAAGATACTTTACCTGACTCTGAAGAAGAACTCGCCCTACATATGCAGCTTAGCTATAAACAAGCTGTTGAAATAGCAGAAGAGCAAGCTATAAGCGTATTACTCGAGGGTAACAACTACGAATTAGTAAAGAAAAGATTATTTTACGATCTAGCTGTATTAGGTATAGGCTGTGTTAAAACAACGTTTAATACATCTGAAGGTGTTACAGTTGATTATGTAGATCCAGCTAACCTAGTATACTCTTATACTGACTCACCGTATTTTGAAGATATATATTATGCTGGTGAAGTTAAAAGTATACCTATCAATGAGCTAGTTAAACAATTCCCTTGGTTGAGTCAAGAAGAGTTGAAGGAAATTCAGCAAGACGCCATGATATACGAAAAAGGTAAAGCTTATCGTATGAATGACAGAGACAAGAACAAAGTTCAAGTTCTTTATTTTAACTATAAAACTTACACTAATCAAACGTATAAAATTAAAGAGGTTGGTAGTGGTGCTGAAAAGGTTATAGAAAAAGACGACAGCTTTGATCCACCAATAGACAAAGAAGGTAACTTTAATAAACTACAAAAACAAATAGAATGCTTGTACGAAGGCGCTATTGTTGTTGGATCTAAAAGATTACTTAAATGGGAGAAAGCTAAAAATATGCTTAGACCTAAAAGTGATTATAGTAAAGTTAAAATGAACTATTCTATAGTAGCTCCTAGAATGTATAATGGTAAAATTGAATCTTTAGTTAGCCGTATTACAGGTTTTGCTGATATGATTCAGTTGACGCACTTAAAGCTACAGCAAGTAATGTCGCGTATGATACCTGACGGTATCTATCTTGACGCAGACGGATTGTCAGAAATAGACTTAGGTAATGGAACAAATTATAATCCGCAAGAAGCGTTAAATATGTTCTTCCAAACAGGTTCTATTATTGGTAGATCTTTTACAGGTGATGGAGACATGAACCCTGGTAAAGTGCCAATACAAGAAATATCTTCTAGCTCTGGTGGACAGAAAATGCAAAGTCTTATTCAGACTTACAACTACTATCTGCAAATGATACGCGATGTGACCGGATTAAATGAAGCTAGAGATGGTTCAACGCCTGACGCTAATGCTTTAGTAGGTGTTCAGAAACTTGCTGCGGCTAATTCAAATACTGCTACTAAACACATATTAGATTCAGGGTTATTCTTGACAGCTGAGGTTGCTGAGCAACTATCACTACGCATATCTGACATTATAGAGTATTCACCAACTAGAGACGCATTTATACATGCTGTCGGTGCTCATAACGTAGCTACACTTGAAGAGATGGGTGGATTACACTTATACGACTTTGGTATATTTATTAATCTAGCTCCAGATGAAGAGGAAAAAGCAATGCTTGAAAACAACATTCAAGTAGCTTTAGGTCAGGGATTGATAGATTTAGACGATGCTATAGACATACGTGATATAAAAAACTTAAAACTTGCAAATCAATTATTAAAAATAAGAAGAAAGAAAAAGCAAGATAAAGATCAAAAAATGCAGCAAGAAAATATTCAAGCTCAATCACAAGCAAACGCTCAAGCTCAACAAGCTGCAGCTCAAGCTGAAGTACAAAAGAAAAAAGAACTTGTAGCTTCAGACATACAGCTTGAACAAGCTAAAGCGGAAATGAAAACTAAGATACTTCAAGAAGAGGCTAAAGTTAAAAAGCAGTTGATGGATCATGAGTTTGAGTTACAAGTTAAAATGGCACAGATGACAGGTGGTCAATCTTTGTCAGAGGCTGAAAAAGAAGATAGAAAAGATAAGCGAGCTAAAATGCAAGCGTCACAACAATCTGAACTTATAGATCAGCGTCAAAACAACAAACCACCTAAAAACTTTGAGTCATCAGGTAATGATATACTTGGTGGAGTAGAAGTATAACACTAATTTATATATTATTTTATTATGGAAGAAAATCAAGAAATTGAAGAAGTTAAACAAGTGGAAGAAGTTAACGAGGTTAATGAAGAGAAATCAGAGGGACCAAAGTTTATGTCCGAAGGAGATGACTCTGTTATTAAAATAGATTTAACAAAACCACCAGTAACAAAAGAAGATGCCGATACAGAGCAAGAAGCAACAGACGTGGTTGCAGATGAACAAACCGAACCTATACAAGAAGTGGTTGAAGAAGTACCACAAGGGGAAGAGACCGTTCAAGTTGAAGAACCCGTTGCAGAATCTACAGAAGTAGAAGAAACTGTTGAAACTGTAGAAAAGCCTGAAGTTAACGCAGTTCCTGAAAATTTACAAAAGCTAGTAGATTTTATGGAAGAAACTGGAGGTACGGTACAAGATTTTGTAGAGCTAAATAGAGATTATAACGATATGGATAATCTAACGGCTTTACGAGAGTATTATAAAAAAACAAAACCACATTTAAGTGGTGATGAAATAGACTTTTTGATGGACGATCAGTTTTCTTACGAAGAAGACCTTGACGACGAAAAAGAAATCAAAAGGAAAAAGTTAGCGCTAAAAGAGCAAGTTGCCAGCGCCAAAGCCTACTTAGACGGGCAAAAGTCTAAATACTACGAGGAAATTAAAAGCGGATCTAAACTTCCAGATGAAGCGCAGAAAGCTATGGATTTCTTTAGTAGATATAACAAAGAATCTGAAGAAAAAGCTAAAATGGCTAATAAACAGAAATCTAGTTTTCTAAATAAAACCAACGAGGTTTTTAGCGATGAGTTCAAAGGTTTTGAATACAACGTCGGTGAAAAGAAATATAGATTTAATGTTAAAAATTCAGGCGAAGTAAAACAAACGCAAAGCGACATTAATAACTTCATTAGAAAGTTTCATGATGAAAAAGGTGAAATGTCCGATGCTAAAGGCTATCATAAGTCTATATTTACAGCCATGAATGCAGATGCCATTGCAAAGCATTTTTACGAACAAGGCAAAGCTGACGCTACTAAAGATAGTGTTGCTAAAGCTAAAAACGTTGACATGAAGCCTAGAGAGGCTCATAAAACAATTGAAGCTGGTGGTCTTAAGTTTAAAGTGTTGGGTGATAATTCTTCTGATTTTAAGTTTAAAATTAAAAAACGAAAATAATTTATTAACCCATTTAAAACTAATTAAAAATGGCAATTACAAGTGTACCCAATGGGGTAATTAAGCCTTCTCCAACGAAGGCAACTTTAGCTGAGTCTTATATAGACTTCGCTAACGCTGGCGCTTCAGACGGCTGGGCGCAGCAATTTTTACCAGACCTAATGGAAAAAGAAGCTGAAATTTTTGGAAACAGAACTATCGGTGGATTTTTATCTCAAGTAGGTGCTGAAGAATCTATGACTTCTGATCAAGTTGTTTGGTCTGAGCAAGGTAGATTACACTTATCATATACTAGTACTGCTTCTGGTGGTTCTGCTACTGAAGCTGATCTTACTTTAGGTGCTGATCAAGACGGTAACACTATCGCCGCAGGTAATCCTCACGGTATTAGAATTGGTGATATGGTTTTATTAAGTGATGGAACTACTTCTGTTACTGCTTATGTAACTGACTTAGGTGCTACTGCAGCTACTCAAATCGACGTTGCTACTTATACTGGTGCTAACATCCCAGCTAACTGTAACGTATTCGTATTTGGTTCTGAGTATGCTAAAGGTCAACAAGGTAGAGCTGAAGGTTTGACTCCAAACTTTAAGTCTTTTACTAACAAGCCAATTATCATCAAGGACAAATTTGAAATCAACGGATCTGATACTTCTGCTATCGGTTGGGTTGAAGTTTCTGGTGAAGATGGACAATCAGGTTATTTATGGTACCTAAAAGCTGAAGGCGATACTCGCGTTCGTTTTGCTGACTACCTAGAAATGGCTATGATTGAGTCGGAAAAAGCTACTGCTACAATCTCTGCTCACAGAGGTGGAAGTGTTAAAGGTACTGAAGGTTTATTCGCAGCTGTTAAAGCTCGTGGTAACCAAGCTTCAGGTATCTCTGGTGTTAACGCTGCTACTGATTTAGCTGAGTTTGATGCTATTCTAGCTGAGTTTGACAAAAACGGTGCTATCGAAGAAAACATGATGTTTGTTAATCGTTCAACTGCTTTAGCTATTGACGATATGCTAGCTTCTATGAATTCTTACGGTGCTGGTGGTACTTCTTACGGTGTATTTGACAACGATGAAGACATGGCGTTAAACTTAGGTTTTTCTGGTTTCCGTAGAGGTTCTTACGACTTCTATAAGTCTGACTGGAAATATCTTAACGATAAAGTAACAAGAGGATCTGTTTTAGACAACAGCGTTAGAGGAATCTTTATTCCTGCTGGTGTATCTTCTGTGTACGATGAAGTTTTAGGTAAAAACTTAAAGCGTCCATTCTTACACGTACGTTACCGTGCTTCTGAGACAGATAATCGTAGAATGAAGACTTGGACTACTGGTTCAGTTGGAGCTACTACTTCTGACTTAGATGCGATGGAAATGCACTACTTATCTGAAAGATGTTTAGTGGTACAAGGTGCTAATAACTTCATGTTATTATCATAACCATTTATTGCTACCTCACCTTCGGGTGGGGTAGTTTTTATTAATTTTTTATTTTATTTTATCATGGCTAAAAAGCAAACAAAAAAGGTTGATGTAGCACCTAAAGTAGAAGCTACAAATGAAATGCAACAAGTTGTTATTGAAAAAGAACCTGTAGTTAAAAAAAAGAACGAAAAAGTAAATACTTGGGAGTTTAAAGATAGAGTTTATAGACTTTCTAGTAACGCTTCGCCTTTAAGTTATTCTATTAAAGTATCAGATATATATTATTTTGATCAAGAAAAGGGTTACGAAAGAGAGTTAAAGCTTACGTCTAACCAAAGAACTGTTTTTGTAGATGAAATGGTTGGGGACCAAAGATTAGAGCATGTAATATTTAGAAATGGCATACTAGTAGTGCCAAAAGAAAAAGTTGTTTTACAAAAACTACTTTCTTTATACCACCCTCAAAGAGACAAATTGTTCTTTGAAGAAAAACCTGTCGAGCAAGCTATCAACGAGCTTGATATAATAGAACTTGAAATTGAAGCCTTAATGGTTGCTAGAGACATGGATATAGACATGGCTGAAGCTATCATGAGAGTAGAAGTAGGTTCTAAAGTATCTGAGATGAGTTCTAAGGAGCTTAAAAGAGATTTGATGGTATTTGCAAAGCGAAGACCAATGCTGTTCTTAGAATTAGCGCATGACGACAATGTTCACTTAAGAAACGTTGGTATTAGAGCTAACGAGATGAAGATTATAAAGTTATCGCCAGATCAAAGAACTTTTTATTGGGCTTCTAACGATAGAAAACTAATGACAGTACCATTTGATGAGCATCCATATTCTGCTTTAGCCGCTTGGTTTAAAACAGACGAAGGTATGGAAGTTTACACAAGTATTGAGAAAAGATTAAATTAATCACCTAGTTGAGCAGCCACTCTTCGGGGTGGTTGCTAAACTAAAAATACATATAATGGCGGTAAATATAGACACAGTATATCAAAGAGTTTTGGCTATCGCCAACAAAGAGCAAAGAGGTTATGTAACACCTCAAGAATTTAATCTATTAGCTAATCAAGCTCAACTTCAAATATTTGAGCAATACTTTTATGAAGCTAGTAGACGATCTAGAACAGACGCCGATAAAGTTCCTAACACAGAACAGATGAATTCTAAAGGCGATGTTAAAGCATTGTTAGATGAAAAACTAGATATTTTTAAAACAGTGGCAACTGTAACTACTGGCCATACTTTCCCTTCTAACTACACCGTAGGTAAGGTTTGGGCTAATGGGTATGAAGCTCAAAAAGTTCCTTTTAACGATTTAAAAAGAGTGGCAGCAAGTTCTAGACATGTATCTGGAACTACAACCGAGCCAATATATTGCGAAAGCAATACAAATGGTCAAGATATAATAGTTTTAAGCGGTTCTTCAACTCCCGCTACAACCGCAGTATCGTGTGAGGTGTTTAATAAACCAGCGGCTGTAGAGTGGGATTATGTTGTTGTAGCTAGCAAAGCATTATACAATGCTGCAGGTTCGACAGATTTTTCTTTGCACGAAAGTGAAGAAACTGAGCTAGTTAATGTGATACTAGAGTTAGCCGGTATAGTAATTAACAAACCAGGGTTGGTACAGTTAGCGGCACAAAGAGAAGCCAACGCTAAAGCAATGCAAGATAAATAATGAGTATAACATTACCAAATAACAACGACTTAAACTACTATGATGGAACTGGTGATCACGGTGAGTATCAATATGTAAACATATCTGATATAAAAGCGGCTTTCAAAGCAACATACATTGGTAGTGGGAAAATATGTCAAGGCGTCTTACATACAGACGTAGACTATTGGGCTGATAGAGCAGTGCAAGAATTATCTTACGACACGCTCAAATCTATAAACGCTCAAGAAATAGTTGTTCCTCCTTCATTGACTATGTTATTACCTAGAGACTATGTGAACTATGTTAAACTAACATGGACAGATAACTCTGGTTTAGAACATACTATAATGCCAATGCAAAATAGTTCTAATCCTACTAAGGTAGATCAAAACACTGATGGAAGCTATAAGTTTGTGGGTAATGATCTTAGCACTACAGAAACATCTACTACTTTAACTAACTTTCAAACATTCGATCCTAGCGAAGCTGTAGATGATTATCCTGATTACAACGAAGAAACATTCTTTGCATTAAACTCAGGCGAAAGGTACGGTATAGAGCCTTCGTTTGCTAATGGTAACGGTAGATATATAATAGATAGTTTAAACGGTAAAATACATTTTAGTTCACACTTAAGCGGTGAAACTGTTATATTAAAGTATATTAGTGATGGTGTTGGTGTAGATGCTGGCGATAGAAAAGTACATAAGTTTGCTGAAGAAGCAGTGTTAAAATATATGTTATACGGATGTCTTCAAGCAAGATTAGACACGCCACCTCAACTATTAGCTAATATCAAAAAAGAAAGGTTTGCTGAAATTAGAAAAGCAAAAATAAGATTATCTAACTTCAAGATTGAAGAGATAGCACAAATAATGAGAGGTAAGTCTAAACAAATCAAGCATTAATAGATGTCTGAAATAAAAAGAAATTTTTCTAAAGCAAGAATGAATAAGGATCTTGATGAGAGACTTATTCCTATTGGAGAGTACAAAGAAGCGCATAATGTGCAGGTATCAACATCTGATGGTTCTGATGTTGGCTCTTTGCAAGCTCTTTTAAGTAACAAATCTCTTTTTGCAGCTGGACACTTCTTAAATAGCGCTACGTCTGTAAAATGTGTTGGTGTAGTTGCAGAGCCTGTTAACAATAAAATATACGCTTTATTTAAAGCAGAGTTTTCAACCTATAAAGCTAACTATGTAATTTGCTTTAACGACGACGAGTTTAATAACACTAGTGAAGTTTACTTCGCGGATTATTACGATATAAAGTTAACGGCAACAGCAGCAGGAAACGCAAGTAACGAAGTAACGATAAGCGGAAATTTAGACAAGGTTAAAGAAGGTTCTACAGTTCATTATGTTGCAGGCGGTCTAGGTTATAAAACTTACGTTAAGTCGATACAACAAGCTGGTGGTTATCCAGCGGCTGGAGCTACCGGCGTTTTTATAACATTAGGCGACGATACAGCTATAGTTAACGGTACAGAATTAACTATAAACTTAAATCAAAGCGTTTTAGAGTTAGACCACCCTATATCAGCTATAAATGTAATAACTGAAGCAAAACCGCAAGGCACTGACACTAAAGCTGACGATATGCTTTTTTGGACAGACGGATATACAGAGCCTAAAAAAATAAACTTAACACAAAGCTGGGCAGGAACAAACTTGGCGGATAGAACTAGCCATAGAAGTGTTGCTCAAGCAGCGTCGAGTGAAGGTTCTACATTTCCAACTTTAATTATACACAAAAATGATCAAGGCGCGTGGAAAAGTCCTTGGAAGCCTGGGTTAAAGGTTAAGTTTGCTCAAAAAGAAAACGTAACTGTTATAAAGAGAGGTCCTAATGTTCCTCCTAGTATTTCCATGTCTTCTACTACCGCTAAGCGTGTTAATTCAGCTGGTGTAGAGAATTTAGTTATAACAGCTATAAATACAAACCTATACGGCTTAACAGGAAGCTCTACGGAGCTAACATTTTCTGATTCTGTAGATTACAGACCCGGAGATATACTACAGTTCAATTTTTCTGAAGACGATGAAGATGATACTGTATTTGAAGCTAGAGCACAAGTTTTACCAAACCCAAGTTCTGAGGATGGGTCATATAGTGAAGTTTTAAACGCAACTTATACCGTTGTGTTTTTATCTGTAAGCTCTGAAGTTCCAGATGGCAATAAAAACTATGTAGTAAGTCTTTACCAAGATGATCCACTCTTTGAGTTTAAATTCCCTAGATTTGCTTATAGATACAAGTATGTTGATGGTCAATATTCAACTTTTTCACCTTGGTCCGAAGTAGCGTTTTTACCTGGAAACTTTGATTACGAACCTAAAAAAGGTTATAATCTAGGTATGACTAACACTGTTAGAAGTATAACACTAAAGGATTATGTTCCAGAGCATGCTGAAAGACCTGACGATGTTGTTTCTATTGATGTATTATATAAAGAAGATTCCTCGCCTACTGTTTACGTTTTAAAGACGGTAACACCTAAGGATATTGATGTAACTAACTTGTGGCCTCAAGATGCTGTTTGGAATACAGATAGAGGTAACATGATAATTGAGTCTGAACTTATACATAATGTCGTTGAAGGTAATCAAATACTAAGACACTGGGATAATGTACCTAGAGCAGCGTTAGCTCAAGAAATAACAGCGAATAGATTAATATACGCTAACTACAAGCAAAATTATAATTTAGTTGACGGCAATGACAATGTAATAAAGCCTAAAGTTCAACTTTGGCTAGATGAATCACAACACCCTATAAAGACCACAACGATTCCTTCTGGTGAAAAGTCTATAAAAACAATGAGAACCTATCAAATAGGTGTTGTATACGTAGATAAGTTTGGTAGAGAAACTCCAGTGTTAGCAGACAAGAAGCAAGGCTCAATAACAGTAAAGAAAGAGCACGCATGTTCTGTTAATGCTATAAGAGCTAAAATACTTTCACCGCCACCAGTTTGGGCTAAGTACTTTAAGTTTTTCTTAAAAGAAACATCAAACGAATATTATAACTTAGCTATGGACCGCGTTTATGACGCTGAAGATGGTAATGTTTGGATTTCATTCCCTTCATCTGAAAGAAACAAAGTTCAAGAGGATACTTTTTTAGAACTAAAGAAAGCTCATGATTCTGACACTTGCGTAAAAGAAGACGCTAAGTTTAAGATATTAGCAATAGAAAACGAAGCTCCACAATTTATAAAACTTGACAAAAAGTCTCAAGGCGTTTTGATAAACAACGCTAGTAAAACTTTAATAGGTAATTCTGACGAAGGATTTCCTTTTGAAGATTATAACTTTGTTATACTAGATGGTGACGAAGCGGAAAGCCAAATAGGTAACATGGCGGAAGTGTTATCTTCAGCTGGAGATATGTCTATAGTATTTTTAGCCGCTGGAGTTCAGACGAAAACATATGATATTACAAGAATAATAACTTTAGCCAGTGGCGATTATAAAATAGTTGTCGACGAACCTTTTGGTGATGATATATTGTTTTTGTCACCAGCACAAACTTGGGCAGGTAGAATAGATGGTATATCTTGTGAAATAATAAAAAAAGAATACGAAAATAAACCTGAGTTTGACGGTAGATTTTTTGTTAAGCTTTATAGAGATTCTATATTAGAGCAATATGTAATAAACCCAACCGTTCAAGCTAATACTGTAGTCGTTGGGGCTAAGGCTATAGACTTTATACATACTTATAGTCTTGAAACTCCTACCGCTGACCTCAACGGTTTAACAGGCACAGCACAAAGATCACATCCATTAGGCACGGGCTACGTGTGGGGAGGAGGCGGTGGTTATCCTAGTTTTGGAGGAACAAGTATACCTTCAAATGAATTAGACGAATATAATGATAGTGGTTGGGACTACTGGCATACTTTTTACACATTATCAAGCGGCCAATCAAGCACAACAAAAGTTTTTATTGACCAAGCATTTGCTCAAAATTGGGACGGCTCTGTGGCAGGTAGTTCTTCAGCTTGGGATCAAGACCCTGGAACAATAAGTAACGCTGATATACCAGGCAGTTGGGCTGGCGGCGCTGGAGATTGGACAAACGGTTCTAGAGGAAGATGGACTAGCGGTGGCTATGGGTGGTTAGATTTAGGAATTGTTGGTTACACTCCTACTGAAAATTCAGCAACGGCAGCGTGGGATATAAACTACGATGCTGGTGGTAGAATTCAAGATCCTGATTTTATGAACTTTTTTGTAGGAAAATTTCATACGAACGCAGCCTCTAGTGATTACTCTAAAACTGTAAGAAAGTTTTTAGAAAAACTTAAAGAGCCAGGTCAAATGTGGAGGTTTAAAGATGATCCAAACGAAACAATATACACAACTAAGCAATCTAAATACGTCTACGGTATAGAAAATTATCAACCTAACGGAAGTGGTTTAGCTGATTATAGACTTTTTTCAGGTGGTTCTAATAGAACAAAACTTAGATTAAAAGTTTCTCCTGCTTGGCAAGGAGGCTTTGACCCAAGAACTATAAGACACGACGGCACAGAATCAACTACTATAGAGCTATTACAACAACTTGCTTCGCTTGATGGTTCGTTTGTTAGTGACAACCCAGCTGTGTTTGAGACTGAGCCAAAAGAAGCTGTTGATGTTGATATTTACTACGAATTAGCTAGAGCATATCCAGTAGAAGCTG
>UEXM01002231.1_pt1 | contig 14218 bp, 3 predicted proteins | sample 1796661 | NCBI WGS metagenome assembly UEXM01 (sample SAMEA4772469, study PRJEB27181) | metagenome | reverse complement strand
AATGTAAGTGGAAACTATTTCAATCTAGATATGTCCTGCTTTGAACCAGGATATGATTACAAAATAAAGTTTGCATTTTATGACGAATATCTTGCTAGCTGGAATCACCAACCTTATGAATTTAAAGTTAAAGTGAGAGAAGATGAGTATTAAAGATTTTTTCTATAAAAAAGAAGTTACATTGGAAGACCAATCCAAGCTCACTTCTTCTGTTGAATCTTCGAAACTAATTGAAGAAATAAGAGAACAAAACAGTACGTTTGTTCCTGATGTCGATTTTTCAAATCCAAAAAACTTTGCTAGATTCGGATCTGCAAAAGAATATTATGAAGGTTCAATAAAAAGAATTTATCAACAGTATCCTTATGATGGCTCAGAATCAGAAAAACTAAGCTTTTATAATGACTCGACGTTTCTCGATCAATGGTTATTTGACAACAAGTATCCAAAATCTACCGGCTACGGCATTTTCTCAGCTACTGGTTGGGGAAGTAGTGCTGCACAAATTACTGACTATGGTAAGCCAAACACTTTGGAATACATCTATTCTGCCGGTGGATTACGAGAAGCCTCTCTTTTTCAACATACAGGTTCACAAACTATAAGTTCCGGAAAACTTAAAGACGTTTTCAATAAAGGTGTCAAGCATGATGCAGCAGAAAACAGAACCTTGAATTACAGAATGAAAATGGATACTGGTCTGACAATTCAGTTTTGGATGAAAAAAGACGAATTTCTTCCTTCATTAACAAAACGAGAAGTCATTTTGGACCTTTGGAATGGAGTTACAACATCCGGCTCTCATGATTACGGTCGCTTGCTTCTAGAAATGTCCGCATCGGACAAACAAGAGTCTGCTTTAAGACTTACATTGTATTCTGGTTCTTATGGTATCGTTGATCAACCAATCTCTTTAAGCACTTACGGCTCTTCTTCAGTGGCAAATGGCGAATGGCAACATCACACGATAACCGTTAAGGCAGCATCTACAAATCTAGAGATAGACTATTACAACAACGGTATCTTGAATAGAGCAAATACGTACGGAACAACAGTTACATTAGGAGAAATACCAAATAATATAAACGGTTTTCTTGGAGCTTTGCAAACATCTTCTTATGGAGATACATATCACAATCAATCTATGATTGGAGCAGGTAAATTATCTGCTTCTCTCGACGATTTTAGATTTTGGAAGAAAGAATTGGATGCCAAATATATTAAAAATACTTGGTTTTATCCAGTTGGCGGTGGTGCCAACACTGATGACAACAGAACCTCTCTAGGAGTTTATTACAAATTCAACGAAGGTGTCGTTGGAAACTCTGACTATGATTCAGTTGTTTTAGACTATTCAGGCCGAATTGCCAACGGAACTTGGACAGGTTACACAACTTCTTCTAGAAACACAGGATCAGCATACGTTAGTGCTTCTATTTTGCAATCTGAGCCCGGTGATCCAATCATCCGCGTAGATCATACCGACGTGCAATCTTTGTTGACTGAGATGGCAACTAGCGGCTCTAATTACGATAGAGATAATACATCAAGAATGTATGACATGGTACCTGTTTGGCTTCGAGAAGAAGATACAAATAATAACATCAATTATCTCCACCAAATTCTTTCATCTTATTTTGACACTTTGTATTGTCAAATAAAAGAACTGCCAAAATTAAAAGACAAAAATTACTTTTCTAGTGGATCAATGCCTTATGGTTTTGTTGATCGCATGTTATCAGAAAAAGGATTCTTGGTTCCAAATACTTTTATTTCATCGGATATTTTGTCAACATTTTGGCAAAGAGACGACCAAGACAATTATTACGAACAATCGATTGAAAAAACAAAAAGACAAATTTATTACAACATTTACAATAATTTAGAATTTATACTCAAGTCTAAAGGTACCGAGAAATCATTTAGAAATCTTCTTCGGTGCTTTGGCGTAGATGATGAAGTGGTAAAACTGAATGTTTATACAGATGGAGCAACACACTACCTTAAAGATAGATATAAGAATTCTTCTGTTAAGTCAAAGTTTATAGATTTCAACAAGCCTTCAAGATTCGGAGCATCAGTAACACAAACCGGATCAGTCAACAATTCTCAGAGCTTTATCTCAGGATCAGATACAGCTAGGTTAGAAAGAAATAATGCGTTTACCATTGAGGGTGACGTCCTGTTCCCGGAAAAAATGAAAGTTGAAGATACAGGATACTTTATATCTTCTTTTATTACCAGCTCTGTATTTGGCTTTCACGAAGCAGATTCTTCGGATAGTACTGATTACACCTTTGGAGGTTCAAACACCGCCAATTTGCAATTTTACGCCGTTAGGGACTATGTTGGTTCTGACTCTGCAAAATTTGTTATTAAAAATGCAGATGGTACGATAAATGTTGAATCTGATTTATTTGAGGAAGTTTATACTAACGAAAGATGGAACTTTAGTTTAACGGTAGAACCTGTTGGATATCCATTCGCTGGTTCATTTTTGAGCTCTTCGAATCCTGATTACAATGTAAGATTATACGGAGTAACATATAACAATGAAGAGATAAAAAGTCAATTCACCCTAACAGCTTCGATCAATAATGCTACTGGAATTTCTTTATTAACAAAACCAAAAAGATTATATGTTGGAGCCAATAAAACTAATTTCACAGGATCTGTAATACAATCCACTGATGTGAAGATTGGATCAATAAGAATGTGGATGGACAAATTGTCCAACGAAGCAATTCAACAACACAACTTAGATCCAAAAAACTATGGACACAATAAGATTTATGGCTCTCCAACTGTTTTTCTTCATGATATCTCTGGTTCTACACAGATTCCTGCTATGGATTCTCTTATTTTGCATTGGAATTTTGATGAAAATAGCTCTTCCGATGGTAGTGGAAAGTTTACTGTGGAAGACTTTTCAAGCGGATCTACGTCAAATTTGTATGGTTGGGCTTCAAATATCATAGAGAGAGAAAACAAAGGTATGGGAATTGACTTTCCTGTCTCTGAAAAGGTATTTACAAACGAGTTTATCTTTGCTCGAAGAAAAGAATTACCTGAAATCTCATTTACAGATGACAAAATTGTTATAATGGATAATGAAAAAGAGTTTTTCATTGAAGATGAGGACACTACTGACAACATTTTCTCTTTAGAAAAGTCAATGAACCAATCAATTTCAGAAGAAATGATCAGAACTTTCTCCACAATGAAAGAATACGCAAACCTTTTTGCGAAACCTGTTGATTATTACAGACAAGATTACAAGAGATTGAGAAAAGCTCGCTCTCTTTTCTTTGAAAGAACAACCGGAAACCCTGACTTTGATAAATTTACTGAGTATTTTAAATGGATTGATACATCTGTTTCTTTCTTCATGGAACAACTAAAACCAGCTTCTGTAACATTCACCGAAGGTGTTGCTAATGTTGTTGAGTCTCACATCTTTGAAAGACCAAAAAATGATAGGAAATTCCCAACAGTAAAGACATTGACATCAACAATGGGAAGTATGAGAGGGATTGGAGAATTAGATTATAATTGGAAATTTGGCCATTCTCCTGAATACAAAGGCGATCTTTATGGACAAAGAATAAGGTTTAATACGAGAATTAGCTCATCACTTAGTGATGGTAATTTGTTAAAAATAACTGGTTCTGTTGGTGCCTCGACTGTTGATAAGCAATTTGAAATAGATACTGCACACGCAACAGCTTTGACGGCATCTGTACCGGGTCTTACAGACACAGATCACATTGTCAATACATACAGAAAAGCGTTTAAAGCAATTGCAGGTAGCAACGCAGTCAGCACTGACGCTTCACATACTGGCATAGGGGCAAACGATTTTTCAGTTAGTTTTTGGGTTAACAATATTACAGCTGATAATAATTCAAAAGCAACAATAAATTTTTACGATGGAGTGAATATTCACCATCGGATTAACTTTCAATATGGAAATACAAGAGTGCACCTATCGAATAGTGCTGGAACTGAAGATTTTGCAGTATTTGCAACTGAACTTCATTCAACGAATAAAAATAATTGGATGCATTATGCCGTAACTTTTCCGGTATCAAGCTTAGCTAGTGGCGTTCCGAAATTGTTTTCTAATGGATCTGAACTTTCACAGACAGGTTATGCAGCTATAGGTGGATCAACTCCAACAATCGATAAAATAGTAATTCAGTTAGACGATCATTATGCAATTCAAGATGTTGCGATTTGGAATACTTTACTAACAGGATCTGCCGCAGTCACAGAATTGTATAATGGAGGTATATGGAAAGATCCAACAACTCACACAAGCGCTAGTGCTATTGTAGATTATTATAAATTTGGAGAAGAAGACTACTGGAACACATACGGTGTAAAAATAGGACAGACAATTGATAACATAGAAGGTTCAATTGATAGTGTCATATCCTCAAGTTTCGGAACAGGAGAGAATCATCTGACGATCACAGCTACTAACGATGCTCAATTCCAGTTTATCCAAGGAAAAGGTGAAAAATCAAGTACAGAGATTTGGAATTCTATTTCCTCGTCTTTGTCCTATCATTACACTGACTGGACCACTTCTTACACTAGTAATGCCACAAACGCCTCTTTCTCAATAACAAAAGATAACAACGATGCTGTTGCAATAGCCGCTAGTACCACTGGTACTTCTTTCGGATTAGCATCTGTTGTAGACAAGATAGATGAGAATTCCCATTGTCTTTGGAGAAAAGAACGTGAAAAAAGAACTGATATTACCGAGAGAGAAACAATTAGAAAAATTATTGGTTCAAAAACAACAGGATTTGTAAAAAGACTTGGAGATCCCACAACCAGCCCTCAAACAGCTTATATCGCTGAAGGGTATGCTGAAGCTGTTCGAAGGTTTTCCAAGCCTTACAAGCTAAGTGCTGAAGCTGCCACCACAATCCACGGTGGTACAAACTATAATGAAAATAGAAACAGAGACTTTATATATGACAGTATCAAGCCACATGGTGGAAAAACCAGCGCAGGAATTCCAGTAAATGTCGTTGTCGTTGGTGTGGGAACTGGTCAAGGGTTGATAAGCAGTGTTATCTGTAATGATGAGGAAATTCCAAATCAAAAAAGTAAATTTGATTTTAGACTTACTGTAGGAAAAGACACATCAGGAGATGGAGCCAGCCCAGCAACAGCGTCTTTGGATCTTGTTTATGAAGTCAAATCTGCTTATGGTTCTCCATTTAACATGGTTTCAGGTTCAATTTCAGATGGTGCAAATAAGAAAGTGGCAGACAGTTATAGCACAAGTGTTGTTTTAACCAACCTACACTCGGACACGACTTATATGTCTAATGACATTCCAATGCAAGGACCGTTCACAAACACTTGGGTTGGTGGAAGACAAAACAGGCATATCGTAATAAACAGGTTTGATACCACAAAAACAACAGAAGGAGGAGGAGCAACCAACAATAATCTAGACGACAACTACTCTCGACCAGAAGCTTTTAGAATTCTACTAGGTGAGCACCCTGATGAAGATGTTCAAGATGGAGCGCTTGGTATCGTTGGTCCTGATTATGGTGGTCCTTATCCCGATCCTTCAAGAAAATGGGCAATTTATTACAGAGGCTTCAGAGGGAAGCGTCCTTACAATTTTCAAAACATTCAAGGTGATCAGTATCGTCAAGGAAATTACACGAGAAAATATGAGTACTTTAACACTGTTGGGAGAACAGAGAACAATCTTAGATTTAAAAAGATGGCAGATACTTGGACTTATCTAGCTACAGAAGTTAAAAGCAATCTCCCTGAAACAACAAACCAGATCGGCATGTTTGCTGTTGAAGCAACAATTGATGGAAACATAGCATCAGGTTTTGATTCAAATAGACACAATGAGACAAATCAATCAGCAGCAGGTAAATTTGCCGCAGCTTTAGCAGCTAGCTACGTTCCACCCAATCATGCTTTTACTGGAATAACAGCTTCGATTGGTGGAGTATCTACAGAAACGCAACTGGAAATAACAACTACTCAGAATGCAGCCGCTGCTGCAACTGATGTTAGTGCTTCTTTGTTCTCCACATACAGAAACCGGTTTTTCGCAGTAGGGAACAATGCTAATTCATTTTTAATGCAAGGGTCCGTAGTAAATGGTTTATCAGGCTCTTTCAGTCTTTCTTTTTTCTACCAAGCCAAAGAAAACACAACAACCGTCAATAGATTTGAACTTGATGAAGGATCACATACTAGACTTATGATTTATCATGATGTTACTTCAAACGATCAATGGAATGTTGTTTTTTACGATACTGTTGGAGGCAATGGTGATGTATTCAAGTTTACAACAGGAACAACAACTCCAAACACAATTCATCACATTGTATTTGTTATTGATGAAGATGTGGCAAATGTTAGTCCAAAATTGTATATAGACGGAAACGAAATTTCTTTAGTAACAACCCCTATCACAACACACCCAATTTTAGACATAGATAAAATACAATCAATAAGGTTTTCAGACGATTCTTTTTTACAAGACCTGGTATTTTGGGAAAAGAAGCTAACAGAAGATGATGCTCAATCACTAGTGGACCTTAAGCAAACACTAGCTGCTTGGTCATGGAAAGATCCGTCAACTCATGTATCAGCAAGCTACATTAACAATTGGTGGAAAATAGGTTATGAAGATTATTTAGATGGTATTTTAAATGTTGGAGATAATTTAAAAGATTACTCTAGCGGTGATATCACTATTTCTTCGAGTTATTCTGGAACAGGAAATGGGATTGACTTAACTTTAAGAACAGGAGCAGCCACATACGATACGTTATACACAACAGGTGGTGTAGGAACAGCAAAAAGTGGCTTAGAGATAGTTCAAGAAGTTGAAACAAAAATGCAATCTAGATTCTATGATTATATATACAACAGAAATTCAGGCACATTTGGAGCGCCTACAAAAACACAGTATTTCATGCAATTCACAGCCTCGTCTATTTTTAATGATGACTTGTCAATACAATCAAATGTTACTGATAATGTTGGATCTAGAGAATTTGCCATAGACCCTGTCATAGATCCAAAACACAGAAACATTGTTCAAGTTGAATCAGATTTTATAACAGGTTCGACGAGAAACAAAACAGTTATTACCTCAAGATTCTCTGCTCCCGGAGGAGTTGAGGTTCAAACTTATGGTTATCTTGATGCTTACGCAAGAGAATACTCGGTTCATAATAACTTGAATTACAGAAACCTATCTATTAGAGGCTCGGGAAGCGGTGAGTCCGGAACGATAAGAGTAAACAGCCACGCTAACACTCGAGATGGATTAAGAACACTTTATCAACGTCCTATGGGCCGTGGAGGAGTTGACTCTGTTTATGAAGTGGTCGACGAGACAGATTACAACCTAACAGCTTCATTTCATAAGATTCCGAGAAATACATTGGTCACACCAAGGTCTGGTTCTTCTGCTGTTGAAATAGTTGAGAGAAGCAATAACTACAACTATCAATCAACAATCCCTGCTTCTGATTACAATTATAGTTGGGTAACTTCTTCACTTGGTGATAATTACAATGTACGAAGTGGAACACAAAAGGTGTTTGGTTATTGGCCAAAAGATGGCTTAAATAAAGTCAACGGAGTCTTTGATTCTGCAATAACCTTTCCAACAGCATCAGAATATTAATGGAGTAATTAATGCCAAAAAGAGTCGTAGATTTTGTAGGTTTAAATCGAAATGTAGTAAAAAAGTCCAGCACTTTTAAAAACAGCATTACCAGTGCTGAGCATGTGTCTAGACAAGAAGTTAGAATCGATAATGGTTTAGAAATTTCTCAAAAAGAATTATTTCCGGCAAACACAGCTGATGAAAGAAATGCTAAGTTTTTAGTTAATAGACCTAATATTTTTAGTTTTGACAATATCAGTTCTACGTTCGAAAGAGCTGGATTAAAAAACTACACAATTTCAATAGATTTTAAAATAACCTCTAGTTTGATTGATCAATTAACAGCTGCTAACTGGACGGATTTGAGCGATGCCCCAGCAGGAGGTGTATTTTTTTCTATAATAGCAAGTAGAAAGCCAACGGGGTCACCGGGTTTTAATGATGGTATAAATGATTTTGCAATTGGAATTGTTGTTGATGACAACCAAGTCAGTACTGAAAAAAGAAGATTAGCAGTCTTTCACTTATCAAGGTTTTATTTGTTTACTATACCCGATCCGTCTCCCACTAGTCCATTATTTGGCTTCAATAATGAAAATTCTGACAATAATGTTAATCTGACTTTATGTTTTTCAGATCTTGAAGATGAAGATGAATACAAAAAGGGACACTCTGATGAGTACACCAGTAATCAACAGAAAGCACTAGTGTATCTAAATGGTGTAAAAATGCATCATCCCAACGGCTTTATAGTTAGTAATATTGGCTTTGTTTCTGGAATTAATAAACTTTTTATTAACTCTTCAACAGGATTGTACAATGATTTACCTGATGCCAAGTTTCATTCCGGAGAAGTAAATACTTTTTTTCAAGCTTACAAAGGAGAAACCTCGCCAATTACCGCTACACGTTTTCCAGATTCAATAGATGGATCTACAACATTAAACTACATAATTGCTTGGGATAAGTACTTAAGTCCAAAAGAGGTAAAAGATTTACAAGCAATACCAAAAGATCAGTTTTTTCTTAATTCATTGGGTTTAGAAAATAAACAAATAGGGGCTTTACCACCCACTGTGTTTCAATATTTTGGATCGTCTTTGATTGATGGTAATATAGATGGTAGTAATTTTATTACTGAGGAATTCACAACAGGAATGACAAATGGCGATCTAAGTGAAACTGAATTAGACGAAGATGTAGACTTCTTTTCTGTTCTTATGAACAATATCAATGGCCCTTATGGATATTCTTCTTTCAAGCAATTAAGAGCATCTCAAAATTGGCTTATGAGATCTTACAACAAAAACAACACATTTTCTTTTGTTTCTGAAAAAGGAAAAACAATCACAAACACAAAAAATGGAAAAATCTTATCAACCCACAAAACAAAATACGGAGATATTCAAAATCTTACTGAAACACCTGTATCCGAACAACACTATCCTTTAGAGATGATTGCGACTGTGTCTGATGGTTTTGATGATGAGAAGTTGTTAATCAAAGGGGCTTATTCAAACGAAACACAATTCTTTAAAAATAAGGTTGTAAATGTCGAAACATCTCGAGAGCTATCCGGCTCTGAAACTTACGAGGATTTAAAGTCCTTAGTGGATAATGATACAACTCCGTTGAAATCATTTGACAAGCTAACTTATAAGCAATCTGTATTTCCAAAAAACCTCTACACGCACTCAAGAAACCACAGAACAAGGCCGATATATTCTTCTAAGATATGGAGAGATGAAAGAGCTTCGAGAACAGAATTAGATTTAAATAATGGTTTTGGTTATTATACACCATCACAATCCTTCTGGCCTCTTGATGCTGAAGAAAACTTCACAACTCTTCCAACAACAAACTATTATGGAGGAGCTTTGGGTTACAATTCATCTGGAGCTGCTGGAGTTTTACAAAACTCTTACTCGCTTTTTGCCACATCTTCAACGCTATCTGGTGTCGAAGTTGATAACGTTGTTACAGCTTCTATCTTGTATTCAAGACCTCATACTTTGACCTCTTCGACATCTGTCAAGAATCCGTTCTTTACAAACCTTTCAGGTGGAGTAATTGGTAATTCTTCTAAATTCACAGGACATGCTAAATGGGAAGCCGGAGATATGGCAGGATTCTTCAACACAGTTGGAAACTTCCAACTGTCTCCAAAGCAACCATTTCCAGATTCTTACGATGAATGGGCAGAATCTTTTCGAGGATTGGGCAAAGGATACTCAGTCGTTCCCGAGTTTAGAATTTCAGATCACGTCAATCATTATCTAACAAATGGCTTCACCTCACAGAAATTAGATTTTCTTGATGTTAAAGGTGGAAACCAAGATTATGCAAAATCTTCAGATCAAGACTTTTTCAAAGTGTATTCAACAACAGATTTTCTTAAGAACTTTGAGGTTGTAAAAGAAGACTTTGAGAACAAAGCAACACCAACAGGAATTACACTTCGATGCAAAGCTATTAAAAAGTTTTTACCTTATGAAGGGTTTTATCCCTGTCAAAGAACAGTTGATTTGTCGAAACAATTTTATGATTCTTATGGATTTTTTGTTTCGGGTTCTTCGTGGTCAACCACTCACAAATCCATAGCAGCACAGGGAGTAGCCGATCTTTCTTCTACTTCAAAGTATGTATCACAGAATTTGATAGCACCTTTGTTTTCTCCGGGAATTTTATTTAATTCAATAAAATCAGGTATAGCATGTGATTTTCCTGTTTATACTTATCCGTTTTCTTCAGGTAGTAAAGGAGAACAATTCTACATCACATCAGAAATTTCTAAACGATTACCTTTCGAAGCTTTGATGGAGCCCGAAAAGCATTTATCTAATCTAGACCTGTATTCTATGGATCCTGATCCTAAATCACCAAAAGTAAAATCATCATGGACCGGACAAGGTGATGAACTTTACAAGCTTATGATCAATAATTTTGTCTCGGAGGTTGGAGACTTTTTCTTAGAGAACGAAAGACACACGACGATCACTTCTTTACCAGAGGGAGATCCAAACTTTGGAAACGTACAACCAGGTAAAGTTTATGGAATGAGAATAAAGATGTTCAGATCTATCACTGGATCAAAAGGTACTGAGACCTCACATGATGATATAGTATATGGACTACCCCAAGACAATGGTCAAATGGGAGAATCTTTCACAATGTATTCTAGACCATCAGGCTTTGGGCCAAACAGTATTTTGAGTACTGATGATTTTACTAGTAACAATTTTAAAGCCTCAACTTGGTCTAAGTTCAAGTTCGCAGGATCATTAGATTTTTCATATGAAGATTACGTAATACCGCCGGCAACAACCTTTCTAAACACAGGGTCTATCGCTGGGTACAATTTCTCATTCACGCCTCCTTATTATCATGGAGAGGCTTGGGCAGATGTGTTTTTTAAACCACCAGAAGGAGGAAAAAAATATTCACTTTCAGATGTAATAAATAATTCATCTGTTGAATTTTATAGATATTATCTATCCTCATCCTCTCCTACAAGAAACATATCGGATATACCACTCCTTATCAACGATCAATCAATGCAGATCGCCTCTTCAGTGAATATTTTTTCTCGAGGTATCCTTCAAGAAGATTCTGAGGGTCTCACAATTAATACACAATTAGAGACAAAGTATCGTTGGATTATTCAATCAAAGTGGGAAACACCAACTCTTAATTTTAATCATCTTTCTCACGAAGACTTAACAATGCCGCCAAGTCATGCGACATCTTCGGTTCCAATCGGAATGTGGCATCAATATGGTCGACTTCCTCAGCGAACAGATGAGGGTATTTTCATTCAAGTTACTGATATACCAACAAATTGGATTGAAGGTGCCATGGATGGAGACACAAACAACACGGGTTCTCTTGTTGACCTTTGCGGATTCTCAACAGACCCAATTAGAGTTGGAGAAATCAAGAATACAAAAACAGTCGAAGAAGCTGTTGTCGCTATTCCTTTTGTTAATCGCAATGGATTTAGAGAATTTTTTAAACTAAATAAACAAGATGTTCGCCGTGCAATAAATGGAATAGAAGAAGCCGTTGGACCAACCGTATTTAAATTAACACAGCAATTAGATAAATACGTGTTCCCTCCACAGTTTGATTATAAAAGGAATAAAGATATAGAGCCTGCTGCAATGTATGTGTTTGAGTTCTCTCATGAATTTACCAAACAAGACCTAGCAGATATTTGGCAAAACCTTCCTCCGGAACTTGGAGAATCCCATGAAACAGCAGAAGCCACAGTTTCTCATGCTCTTTTCTCAGAAGAGTTTCTTGGAACAGGAGCTGACCCAAAGAAAACAGCAAACGGAATTGAAAGAAATATTGTATCAGAATTAACAGATTTACCATCAGATATTCAATGGATGGTGTTTAAAGTTAAGAAAAGAGCAAAATCAAATTACTTTGAAAAGATGTTCCAAAGAAATGAGTCGAGAGATTCAAACTCAAATAACAGCTTCACAGTTGATTCAACAGGTAAGAAAACAGATGTCTCGTTCAATTGGCCTTACGATTTCTTTTCCATGGTCGAACTAATTAAATTAGACGCAGAAGTGGAATTCTCTAATGTTGACGAAGACAAGTCAAAACAAGAGAAGAAACTTGTAACAAAGCCGTACATATTTAGAGAAGATTAATGTCATTTTTTGATAAAAAAGAAGAAGTTTTAGACCTCAAATTAACACCTTACGGAAGACATCTGTTGTCTAAAGGTAAATTAAAACCGGTTTATTACGCTTTTCTCGATGATGATGTGATATATGACACAGACGCGGCAGGTTTTAGCGAACCAAACAATGAGGTTAAAACAAGAATTATCAACGAGACACCTTCGTTGAAACCTCTTTATACAATGAATTCTGTTGAGACAACAATAAATGACAACGAATATGATAGATTTAATGTACCAAACCAGACCATCGATGAATTTGTAAAGCCTTACGACAAATACAGTCCTCTTTCAGACTTAAACACAAAGTTTCTCCAAGACACCATCGGAACGTCTGATTCCTCGAAGAAAAATGCCCCTTATTGGGACGTTGTGAATCTTAGAGGGGAAATCACCAAAGCATCAAGAACAACTGATTCTCAAGTATCCTCGTCTCTTGAGTATGAAAACGACATCGATACTCCTTCTCTGGTCACAAATATACCTCAAATTGACGTTGAGATAGAATATCTAGCAACACTAAAGACAACTGAAGATGATGACTATCAACAAATAGTTGAAAAACAAGCGTCATTAAACCTTCCAGCAATAGATCCATACACTGATGGTTCGTTTATTCATATAACCGAAGAACAGTTGTTGTCTAGGATTTATGAAAGAAACGCGTTTGAATTTGACGAAGCCTTTGATATACAAGTATTTAGGTATGAACAAGAAGGTACAGCCAACACAATGAACAATTGGAAACAACTAAAGTTCTTAAATCAGCCAAAGAAAATAGTAAAAGATATCTTAATGGATGCAAATGAACAAGATGATTTTATCGAACTACAAGCCACATCAGATGTAGTAGAATACTACTTTGATTTAAGAGTGGATGAGGAAATAGCTTTAAGAGATATTTGCGAAGCAGTTAATAATTTAGAAGGTATTGATGATATAACACTTGATCTTGGCATTGACATTGCTGCTGATTGTAAAGATCTTATTATCACACCTGGAGATCCGCAAGGTCCAGATTATTGTGAAGATGTTGAATGTGATGATCCAGAGGAAACAGAATGAATTTAGACTTAATCGGAAAAGAAAATCTACCAAATGTTTATGTAGAATCGATAGATATAAACCCACTATTCCAATCAGGAACCACTAGAAAAGACATGGGAGCTGAATTAGAACTAGTTTTTAAGGTTTTCGACGGACTAAACAAAAGAGGAGTTCCATACTTTTCAGACTTTAGAGATCACCCTAGAAAAATGGTATTTGCAGTTCTTTCTAAAGATCCAAAATTTACAGAAGTCTTAACCTCTCTTGGAGGAAATCTAAATCCAAAGTTTTTAAAAACTATGCCTGGCTACGATCCGGAAATGGTTGAGCACAAATTATTTCCTGCTAAGAAAGTCAAATTAAGCAAAAAAGAAGAAACAGAAATTTTCTATAAAACAAAGATGAAACTTTCTATTAACAACAGCCATGCAGCTTTGTTTGTGTGTGTTGTAAAAGAGTACGATGATTTTTATGATAATGGTCCCGTGACCTCAGAGTTGATAATGATTGAGGGCGAGTCTGTCAAAAAAGCTTTCTATTTCACTGAGAAAGGTACTAATATAGTTTGGAATGGACCAGTGCATAGACACACAGGAAGAGGATTTATGGGTGGTTCTTTTCACACAGATGAGAGACACCCTACATTAGAAAGAATTGCTATTCCTAATTTAAAAATAAGAGATAACAGGATCAAGAAAGATCAAAAACATCTGACAACAGACAACCGTAAACAGCCCAAAGAGATGCTTAGGAACTATCATTTTAGTGATATCTTGTCTTCTCAAGCAGATAAGGGG
>UEXM01002229.1_pt1 | contig 14224 bp, 19 predicted proteins | sample 1796661 | NCBI WGS metagenome assembly UEXM01 (sample SAMEA4772469, study PRJEB27181) | metagenome | reverse complement strand
GATTTTGATTCTACTTTTGTTATCCCAGAAGGATTCAAGCAAAAGGAGATTACTCCTCAAGCACCGCCCACGACTACCGGCCCAGTGACCACGTCGGGAGGTGTAGGAACTGTAGTATCTGGTAGACAAAACCTTGATTCTGCTCTAGCAATTGATACATTAATAGGAGACGATCCGTTATTACAAGAGATCGCTAAACAAAGGAACATATAATGGCAGTACCAGGCGAACAAGAATCTTTTAAATCACAATCTTTTAGTGCTCCCAAGAGAGCTCCTGTAGTATCATCAGGACCACCAGATGCTGGTAAAAGACTAGCAGCTGAAAGACAGCAAACTCGTGAAAAGTATTTTGATAACAGACAAGATGTTTCTAGTAATCGTCTAGATAGACGACTACTGCAAGCACAAGGAGTAGCCTCTTTTAAAGAACAATTTACTAAGCCAGTCAACATTATTGATCCAGTTACGGGTGAAGTTACAGGAACTGTAACAGGGCTAACTCAAGCAACTGCTGATGCTCCAAGAAGTTTAACTGAAGAAAAAATAAGATTAGCTAATAAATATGGCCCCACTATGGGCGAAATAGCCGGAGACATTTCCTACAGAGCTGGTAAAACTTTAGGTGCTTTAGGTGAAGCAGCTTTATCTGGTAAGGTAGGTTTTCTTGGAGCAATCAAAGAAGTCGCTAACTACGCTCTTGATAAAGCCAACAAAGGCTACGATAAATTAAATCCTGTACAACAAGAGATATTTGATAACCCAAATAAATATCCTTTCGCATCTAATATTTCTTCTATTGATGCTGTTAATAGTTCAAAAAATTTAGCATTAGAAGCACAAAGAGATGTTCTAGGTCTAGGAGCATTAGAAGCGAGTGCAGCGGACGCAACTAATACTTCCGCAGTTGGAGGCGCTGGGCTATCTAGTTTTGTTAATGAACCTATTGGCACATTCGGTGGAGGCACTATGGGCCCAAGAGTTCCTGTAAGAGATATAGAAATTGAAAGATTAACAACACCAGTGTCGCAAACAGAAATATTTCCTGCTGAAGAAATAAAAAAATCAGCCTTAGATAGATTTAGTCCTGAATATCTAGAACAACAAAAAGCATTACTAGACGAGTTAAACTTATCTCCACAAGTTGAAGAGCTATTAAAGGCTAATCAACCAGGAGGAAAAGCACAAAGAGAAGTAGGACTATTAGATGTAATTAATCCTTTTGACGGTGTTCCTACAGGAATGGCTTTAGGTGAATATATTAGTCCTGAAATGTACGACATTCAAAAATTTAAAGATACTTTACCTGAGGGATCTACAATTCCTGAAATGGTTGACACGGTAGTTGGAGGAGACGATCAAGCCTCAGTAACTGATTATAACAACCCCGGCAATCTAACAGATGTAGGACAATCAGGGGCTACAGGAGAAACTTATGGTAATAACTTTGCTGTCTTTCCTAATGCACAGGCAGGGATAACAGCTTTAGAAAACGACTTAGCATTAAAGGTAGGCAGAAGTAATAAAGTAGAAGATATCATTGGTCAATACGCATCAGGAGATCCTAATGTTGGCAACTATATTGATTTTGTTACAAGCAAAGTTGGTCCAACAGTTGATCAAAACGAATTAAATGATTTAAGAGATGCTGTTATTAGATTTGAAAACAAACCAGACATAGCACAACAATACCTAGCCATGGTAGCTGATGGAGGAATGATAGATAAAGAACTTACAAATTTGCAAAACGGTTTACAAAATATGTATAATGGTATACCTTCTGTTCGAAGAAGATGAGAATATTAACACATATAAGAAATTTATTATCAAGTTTCTTTTATAGAAGAAAGGAAAAAGACCCTCATGAAAAGCATTGGGGTATAGGATCATAATGAATACAATTAAAATTACTGACGAATTGAAGGCTAGAGTACGTGACCATGAAGGGTATAGGGACTCTGTTTATCTGGATTCTCTAGGCAAGGCCACTGTGGGCATAGGACATTTGGTACAGCCACATGAAAGACAAAGGTTTAAAGAAGGTGTTGTTATATCAGCGGAGGAGATAGAAGATTTATTTTTAATAGATCTTAATAGAGCCTGTGCAGGAGCAGAACAATTAATATCAGAAAACTACAGAGGAGATAAAAGACTTCCTCAACAAATTGAACATGTAGTGGTTGAAATGGTTTTTCAATTAGGGAAGACAGGTGTTTCTAAATTTAAAAAAATGTGGAAAGCATTGTCAAATGGAGATAAGCAGGAAGCTGCTAGTCAAATGAAAGACTCCAGATGGCATTCGCAAACCCCTGTGAGATGCGAAGCCTTAGCTGAAATCGTTGCAAACTCTTAAAGAGTTCTTCTAATAAAATTAGGGAACTGACCTTCTTCTTTAAAGAATCTGTAAGCTGCGTACCAATCTTTTTTATATTCTGCTTGGCAGAAATCTTTAATTGATTTGTCTTTATCTTCTTGTTTAAAGAAGTTTAAAAAATGATTTTTTGCTTTGTTGGTTAAGTTAAACATTGTTATCTCCTCGGTTTATTTCGAGGAGAATATAACGTTTATTTTTCTTTTTTACTTATGCTTTTTTGAGACGCTAGGTGTTCTTCTATAGCTTCCCACACTTCTATATTAGACCAATGTGCTTTAACACAATCAGATATATCCTCATGTAATACTTTCAACATCTTAATATCCATAGTTACCGGGCTACCTGAACTATTCACAATATGCTGTATTTCTTTTTTTGTTAGGCTGAGTTTAAGTTCTCCACTTTGATAAATTATTCTCATTTAATATCTCCCCAATTTTTTCCTATCTCTGCATCACACTTGACAGGTACATGTAGTTCAACAGCAGATTCCATTATCTCTTTAATCTCTTTTACCTGGGTCTCGCTGGCTACGGAGACATTGAGTTCGTCATGTATTTGAATCATAGGAATAACCCCTACATCCTTCCACAGATTCACCATGGCTTTTTTGGTTTGATCTGCTGCTGAACCTTGTATTAACCTATTCAATGCACGATAGGTACCTGCTCTTTTTATTTCATTCCAGCCCCAAGTCTTTAAGGCATTCTCTTTGGACATCATTCTCTTGTCATGAAAATCCTTATTTTCATATAATTCAAAACGACAACGTCGTCCGAGCAGGGTAGTGATATATCCGTTTTGTTCGGTATATCTTGTAGCTTTAATAATAATATTGTTTAGGAAGTGAACATTGTCATTGTATTTTTGTTTCAATGCTTTGGCTTGTTCGGGACTAATATCTAGCGAAGCTGCTAATTTAGCTATTCCCATACCATACATAAGACCTAGACCTATAGTTTTAGCTTCTTTCCTTGATATTTGGGCCATATCGGCAGTTACTTGGTGGAAGTCCTTTCCTTCATGGAAGAACTTAATTAGGGTCTCAGCGCCCTCTAAACCGTGTTTTTTTGCGTAGTGAACTAGCAATCTAGGCTCTTGTTGCGAATAATCGAGAGATGCCCACTTTTCTCCCTCTTCTGGTAGAAATAAGGATCTGATCTTAGGGCCGATAGCTTCGTTCCTAGCAGGGACCTGTTGTAAGTTAGGATTGTTCATGGACAACCGCCCACTGACCGTGCCACCAAACTCTCCTTTTAACTGATTAATTTCTGCATGAATACGACCATCAACTTGATGTTTTAAAATAGAATCAATAAAAGTGGTATGAGCTTTATTATATTCTCTAGCTATAGATAAAGAATTAATCAAAGGATTTTTACTTTCCCTCATCGCTTCATTGCTAATCTTGGCTTGATTATTTATTTGAGTTCTTTCGTACTTCTCTCCTAGTTGATCAAATACTTTTTGAAGAGAAGCTGCTGTGTATATGTCAGAGGCGTCAACTTTAATACCTGTTTCTTTTTTAATGTTTTGATAAATCTTTTCTTCTTGTAATTTGAAAAACTTCTTTGTCTTTTCTGCTTGATCTAAATCAACACGGACACCTTTCCAACGCATTTCAATTAGTAAACGAAGTAGATCTGTTTCTAAATTAAAGACATCAGTCAATCCTTGCTTTTGTATTTCAATACGTAAGAACTCCCAAAGTTTTAACGTTAGCCGGGTATCTTGTTCCGCATAAACACCTGCATATTCTACAGGAACTAAATGCATATTCTCAATCGCTTTGAAGCCATGTTCTTTTCCAAAGTCTTCTAAAATATTTCCTTGTTTTCTTTCTCCTAAATAATCTTTTGCTAAATTGTTTAAACTATAACTAAATCTATTCTCATCAACCAATGGAGCTGCTAATAGTGTGTCATAAATTTTTGATACGTTACATTCCACACCCCAACGTCGAAGCCACCCAATATCATAAGAAGCGTTATGACAAATAACAATTGGATCTTGTTTAAATAATTTACGGAGCCAATCCTTTACTTGTTGTTCAGGGAAATTTCCCCCTCGCTCATGGCGCACGGGAAAGTATCCATCAAACCCTTCGATTGAAATAGCAACACCTACAACAAAACCTTTGTTCGTTGCCCACCCGCCACCTAATTTTTTAATCTCAGGATCATAGGTTTCTAAATCTATGGCTACTTGTTGTATCCCTGTAACATTAGGAAAGCTTGGTCGTGTCCATTCAGGTTTATTTTCTTTCTTTAACAAATCCATTTGTTGTTCAAATATCATCTTAGTATCTCCTCAAATTCATATTGTGAAGTTGATGGGATAATAAATAAATTCTCTTTTGCTCTAGTCATTCCTACGTAAAAGACTCTTCTTTCATCATCCCTATTTACAGCCATTCCATCAGCTATTCTTTTGGAGATATCAGTAAATAAAACAACATTCTGACTTTCTCCTCCTTTAGCCCCATGGATTGTTGATAATCTTAAATTAGATTTCTTATTAAGATTATAGCCCCTTCTAATTATTTGCCTCATGTAAACAAGTTCTTGATCTCCGATACCATTCAAAGCGATATCCCAAGGAGTTTGAATGTTTGTATTCAATCCCCACTCTTGAGATAATTCTTGATACGAATATTTCTTTTCCTCATCAGCACCTTTCATCTTTTTGAATCCACGAGCAATACCATTCTCCCCTGATTTAATATATTGATACATAACTTTTACGTCAGGTAAAGAAACTTCTGAATTATTTTGAAGAGCACTCCAACAATTAAAAGCAATCAGCACTTCATCTTTGATAGATAATTTATTGTTCTTCTCAAATAAATATCCTTTACTTCTTAAATCATTAGCAATTTCATTAAGATAATAATTTGTTCGACACAAAACTAACCACTCATTTTCTCTAAAGTTTAATCTTTCATAGCTAATGTTAGAAACATTTCCTAACGCTTCACGAGATCTCCATTCTTTTGGTATTCTATTTTTTACTTTACCAATTAATTTATTGGATCTTAAAAAAACATTTTTTGGTATTCTATAAGACTGATCTAAAACTCTCTCATGACATTTCAGGTTAATCAACTTAGACACATCAGCGCCACTCCAAGAATAAATAGCTTGATCGTCATCCCCACCAAGATAAACAACTCTTGCTTGATCCATCATAATTTTCACCATGTCCCATTCCACAGGTTTTAAATCTTGAACCTCGTCTACAATTAAAACTTCTAACTTTGGAGACTGATTTTGTTTTTTAAACTCTACAATCAAATCAGTGTAATCGAATACCCCTTTGGCTTTTTTAAAACGATGATAGTCATGAGCCACTCGTTGTAATCTCTCAAAGCCCCCTTGAATGTGGCCTGCTCTTTTGTACTCTTGATGTAATGTCGTGTTCTTTACCCGGTATAAATCAATTAAATGAAAGCCATCAGGATCGCCCCACGATGTACTATTTATAGAACGTAAAGCAGGAGATAAATCTACCCCATACTCTTGTTTAAATTCTTCAAAGTCTTGTTCTTGAATCATGTCAGTATGCGTGCAACCTAAGAACTGATAAGCACAAGAGTGTAATGTTCGAAACCACTTAAACTCTTTTCGATCTATTTTAAACTTGTTGACTGCTCTAAAAATGGCTTCGTTTGTAGCTTTTTTAGTAAAAGAAAAATATCCAATTCTGTCAGGTTCTAAATCTTGTTGTAAGTTTTCTTCTACGTATTTTAAAAGCGTAGTTGTTTTACCTGTACCGGGAGGACCAATAATTTTGTAAACGTGATCTAAAATGGTATGACCTCTTCTTCTTTTTGTTCAACAATATCTTCTATCTTTTCAATCGAGTTGAATTTATCATTGTCCACGAACCAAACCAATTGCCCCGGTTTATTATTAAGTTTTCTTTTTGTACAATCCCCACCTAAACCACGAATGAATACAGCTACTTGGTTAGTAGTCAGAGCTGCGTGCTTTCTGTTTCGCATGTACTCTTGCAACTGATCAATACGAAAGAACACTTTGTTTTCTTCATCGTCCACGAAACACTGCCCATTGAGAATGTCATCAATGTCCATAGCGTTTGCTTGGTTAGAAATATATTTTGCTAGAACAATCTTGAATTGACCTTCTGGTGTCATCTCTTCATCAGTTTTAACTTCAATAGCTTTTGATACAAGATTAACAACGAAAGCATCAAAATCATTTCTAGCCATCATCGGAGGCATTGATTTAGTTTTGACTAAACACTTTTTTCTAAACTTATGTTGATCATACAATTCTTCAACGGTACATACAATTGTGCTCTCTTGATTAATTGTAATATGATAAATAGCATCATCATTGTTTCCATATTGAGTGACGTTACCAACATCTGTAATAACACTATTCTCACCAATACCAAATTTTCTTAAACGACATTTAGATTTATTACAGAAAGAACACATTGGTTGATCTTTACATTTATATCCCCAATCTTTCTTATCTGCTTGTTTAATAACCTTTTCAATTTCTCTTGGTCGAAGTGCTTCTTCAAAATATTCATGATGAAATTTATGCACTTCATCTTCAAAAGACTCTCCATACTTCTTCTTAGCATAGACCGCATATTGAAATAAGAAGTTGTCTCTACTACCTTTTTGTACCTTACCATTCTCTGTTAGGTAGGCTTCGATGCAATAAGGTGCATCAGAAAAAGCAGAATTTTGTTTCTCTTTTTTAAGAGATAATTTTTTTAATTCGTCTAGAGATAAAGATTTCTTTTCTACTTCTGCAATAAAATCCTCAAGACCTAAAATATTTCCTTCGTCACTAAAAGCATATCTATCTGTATGCTCCAGTCCGTTGTGATATGGCATATTAAGAAAACTACCAACTTCCCAATCAGATTCATTTCCTTCTCGTAATAATTTTTCTTGCTTAGGAAACACCTCACAATGCCCAAGGCCCATGAAAGAAGCAAGTTCTCTTATCTTATGATGAACAATACCTGCAGGCACATACTCTTTGAAAAACAAAAAGATGTGAGCGCCACCACTCTTGGATTTACTCACAATAAACGGCAGCTTTCGTTCTGCTAACTTGCGAGCTATCTCTACATGATCAAGGGGATATTCATCAACATCAATACACCCCCATTTACATTTGTCTTGATCATTAATAGGAAAGATACCTAGACTAGGCCAAGAGCCTTTTAAATGGTTTTCCCAAAGAGAATCCTCAACGGGTAGCTTTCTAATGAAAGTTTCCCCTTCTGTTTTGTTATCCTCTCGAAGACTCTCTTTAGGAGTGAACGTGCCATAGGCACGCTCTAAACCAAAAAAGATCTCTTTGAATTGTGAGACCCTTTGTTCCATTTAGAATGGAATGTCCCCAGATTGTTCTTCAGAACTTCCTTCCTCATCATACTTCGCAACTACTTTACCTTTTCTAACAGAATCATTAAAAGCAGAAGCAGTATCAAAGGTTTCCTCATCATTCAGAAATTCATCTTTTGTAATTTCCCAACCATACCAGTTACCTTTATCGTTTTTTTCTAATCTACTTTTAAGATTGTAGATACGATACCAAGAAGGAGCCAAGAATAGTTTATTCGTTTTAGGGTTTTGAATAAATTCATTCTTCAAACTATACGCCCAATTTCTTGCATGCTTTAATCCTGTCTTTGACATAGATAAGATTGCAGGTTGTGGAGTTGTGCCCCCAAGAATAAGAACATAAAAGTTTGCTGTTTCTTCTATGTAGTTTCCATTAGGTAAACGGAACTTTCCGTCATCCCCACGAACAGCATCCCTAGGTTTACTTTGTGGAGTGAATACATTCACAGGAGCACTTGATCCTGTTCCTCTATCTTGCCACTCTGGCCATTCTTTTACATAACCACAAACTATAACTTTAATGCCGTCTGCTCCATATACGTTATTGCCAGCACTATTAAAAATACGACCAGGTTTTGCACCATCTACGTATTTGTCATGTCCCTCTGTAACTTCATCAGAGTTTGATTGTAGGAGTTTCAATCTAGGTGTAGGCAGATCATCTGTTGTTACAGTTTCTAAACCTACTCCTGATAATTTTACCAACTCTTCCATTTTAGAAGCGGGTAAAGTTTCTGCCTTTGTGGTGACAGCACCATTTGCTTTATTATTTGTCATTTATTATTTGTCCTTTGTTATTTCTTTTGTTCGATCTTCACTTTTTTAAAAGTGTAAACTCCAAATTTTTCTTGATCAACAGATGTCATCGAACCCTTGGCAATCTGTTCTTCTAATAATTTGGAGAGTGTATTCCAAGGCACTGCTTTCTTATTGCTTGGGTACAGACCACGGTCTTGTAACTCATGCATAAGATTACTTGCATCAGAATCTTGGCCACGTCCAAAGGTCAACTCTACTTTGTTCTTAATCACATCATCAAGACCTAGTTCTTGTAATCTAGAAAAACAATAGTCTTCATTTTCCATTGTGATGTTTGCACGTAGTTGATCTTTGACGGAAACTTTTGAACCATCTAATAGTGTTAAAGATTTAACACCAGCGGTTTCAATCATTGAAGGAATAACTTCATTTTCTAATTGAAACTCTCTGTCTTTAAGCTGTTTAATTTCAGCTTCTTTGTCAGTAATGCTTTTACGAACATTATTTAATTCGTTACAAGCTTCGCCAACATCTTTTACATCTGAACTATCTAAACTATTAATTTGAGATTGCTCTAATGCTTTATCTAATAGACCCATTTTAGACTCCTTATTTTAATTCTATTGTTATAGGAATATATATAGCACTCTCTCTGTCCCATTTCAAGACATTAAAATTATTATTTGTAATTTTTGCAGCTACAGCACAGATAATGCCAATTAATACGGGGTCTCCCATCAATAATAAATAATCTTTTGATGTGAAATCTTTTAGTTTTTTTTCAATTGAAAATACAAATCGAGAAGAATTTACCTGAATTTGTTTTGGATTTTCGAACATAATAATTGGTGTTCCAAATCTTTCACAATCAGAAATATCTCTGTAGCCACCATTCGGTAGTTTTGTGTTTGTCGTTACGTATACTTTATTCATTTTCTATCGTTTCTTTTATTGCTAATCCTATCAAAAAAGGAATCTGTGGTACAACAGAATTTCCTAAACATTTAAGTCTGTCCACCCTTTGGGGTACCCCATGAGCCACTCTACCCACATCGGGTTCAACGTCCCACCATCCAAGGGTTTCCTCACCTCGGGATGATTGCCCAACATCTTTTGCATTTTTGCACCCGGTCTTCCGCAAGCATCCTCGTTTGCAGTTGGTGTCGGCCACATCTGAACTGCAGCTTTGAGATTGTGCTGCACTGCTTTGTTTATTCCTTTTCTCTTTATCAACGTGTCCAGGTTCTCGTCCCCCTTGACTCTCGGTGTTGGCCATAGTCTCGGCTCTCTCACTTGATCCTGTAGTCTGACTTGTATTGGTTGACCGCTCGGGCGTTTCAAATGACCAGAGTCCAAAGCTTTCTTTATCCCCGGAAGATTGCTCCCTCCCGCTACTGCGTCTGGAGTTCGCCACAACCCAGACTCTTTCTCTTTTGTGGTTTGCACCGACGCTAGAAGCTGAAATACTAAACGTCCTTGCGGAGTAGCCTTCACTCTCCAAGTTCTCGAGTACGGTGTCGAGACCGAGTTTAATATGCCCACCAACGTTTTCTCCAATGACCCAAGTAGGTCGGAGTTCTTGGATAAGTCTAAACATTTCTGGCCAGACGTGTCTCGGATCTTGCTCACCTTTTTGGCTACCTGCGACGGAGAAAGGTTGGCAAGGATATCCTCCTGTGATGATGTCGATGGTATCAATTCCGTCTGTTTTAAGTTTGTCATAATTTAATTCCTTTACGTCACCATAGATGTGTACATCTGGAAAATTCTTTTTTAAAATTTGCTGACAGTATTTATCAAAGTCACAAAATGCGACTGTTTGTACTAAACCAGCAGACTCTAATCCTAAAGAAAATCCGCCTATTCCACTGAATAAATCTAAGTGTTTTAACATTCTATAATTATATCTATAATAGATAGAATATTTAGAGTAGTATTTCAACTATGAAATATTTTATGTTGATATGGTTATGTTTAAATGATCCTGTTATCTCTCTAGAAAACACCTGTATTCAAGAACAATATGGAAGCACATTTAATTCTTTAGAAGAGTGTCGAATGGCAGCTAATTATATTTATAACAATATAAAGAATCCAGATTTATATATGACTTCTTTTTGTTCTGCAAAAAACTTGACAAACATATAGGTTATCCTATATAAAGAAATTAGAAAGTTTAAAACATATGTATCCGAATTTTAAAACGAAACCGTTTAATCATCAATTACAAGCATTAGGTTGTAGTTGGGACAAAAAAGATTTTGCCTACTTCATGGAAATGGGAACAGGTAAATCAAAAGTATTAATTGATAATATTGCCATGCTCTATGATCAAGGACAAATCAATGCAGCTGTAGTGATTGCACCGAAAGGTGTGTATCGCAACTGGGAGCGATTAGAAATTCCTAATCACTTACCTGATCATATTCAAACAAGAGTGACTACCTGGGTAGCACCAAGTTCTCGAACAAAAGAAGATAAAAAAAATATTGATAACCTATCGAAAACTTTTGATGGCTTAGATATTTTCTTGATGAACGTCGAGGCTCTATCAAGTAAACCCGCTGCTGAATTCTTAGCGAGTTATTTAAACTCTACAAATAGTTTATTAGCAGTGGATGAAAGTACGACTATCAAAACACAAAGCGCAGGCCGTACAAAAAATATTGTCAAAGCTGCACGTCTAGCGAAGTATAGAAGAATATTAACAGGTTCTCCTGTCACAAAAAATCCTTTGGATTTATATTCGCAGTGTGCTTTTCTTGATGAAGACTTGCTGGGCTTTAGTTCTTATTGGGCATACAAAGCGAGGTATGCTATTGAAGTCAAACGTCATACATCAACTCATGCGTTTCCTCACATTGTAGGATTTAGAAATTTAGATGAACTATCTCGTAAGCTAGCGTTCTTTTCTTTTCGAGTATTGAAAGAAGATTGCCTAGACTTGCCCGCAAAGATTTATTCTCCCCGGCACATTGAACTCAGTAAAGAACAAGAGAAAGCGTACAATGATCTAGCGACATTTGCGATTGCGCAGCTCGAAGGACAAACACTCACGGTCAATAATACAATGACCATGCTACTACGATTACATCAGATTACGTGTGGTTATCTGCCCACGGACGACGGACAAGGCGAACCTATTCCTTTGAAGAACAATCGTATGGATGAATTGCTAAGTGTATTAGAAGAGACAGAAGGCAAGGTTATTATCTGGGCAAACTATCGTTATTCTATTTTTGATATTGAAAAGAATTTAAAAAAGAAATTTGGAGAAGATACTGTTGTGACATACTTTGGAGATACCAAAGATCAAGATAGACAAGAGATTGTAAAAACATTTCAGGACGAAGAAAGTCCTGTACGATTTTTCGTAGCAAACCAACAAACAGGTGGCTATGGATTAACACTGACTGCTGCTAGCACTGTTGTATATTATTCTAATAATTATGATTTAGAAAAAAGAATACAATCAGAAGATAGAGCGCACAGAATAGGTCAAAAGAATAACGTGACCTATATAGATATAATTTGTGAGAGTACAGTTGATGAGAATATTGTATCAAGTTTACGAAATAAAATTGACTTAGCCTCACAGTCATTAGGAGAAACATTAAAAGAATGGCTAATAGAAAGCAAAAAGAAAAAATAACCTATTACTTTGCTTATGGTTCAAACATGAATCATGATCATATGAAAATGAGGTGCCCTCAATCTAAGTATGTGGGAACATATACTTTAGAAGGGTATGAATTAATATTTAGAGGAGTTGCTGATGTGCAACCTAATCCTGATAAATCTGTGACCGGGGCATTGTTTCAAATCACACAAGATTGTGAAAGAGCCTTAGATATTTATGAAGGGTACCCTCACCTTTATACAAAAAAATATCATTGGCAGTTTCATGGCAGTGAGGACAAATACGTAGACGATAAGATTATGTTTTACAGTATGGTAGATAAGCACGTCGTCTATCCTCCTAATGAAGGCTATCTCAGCACAATTGTTGGAGGATATCAAGATTGTGAATTATCCACAGATCCTTTACAGGCAGCTGTAGAATTTTCTGCAGAGAGACTTGACTAGATTACATAATAATATATATTTATATAACAGGAGAAAGAAATGACGGACACAAACAAATATAAGTCGATCATTGTAAGAATAGAAACACACTCAAAGCTAAAAAAATTAGCGGGTAAGGATCGAAAGATCTCAGGTATTGTTTCTCAATTGGTTGACAAAGAATACAGTAAGGTAAAAAATGTCTAGTATTTACAGTTTACCTAGTAAAGCTTTTAGAATTCAACTAAAGATTTCTATGGCGATGAGTAAAATCTCTAGCCACTTTGATAACGGCTATCAGAATTTTAATGGTTTATGGGTTGCTCCAGAGAACCGAGATAGGTTTGAGCAACTAAGAAATAGAAGAAAAAAGATCTTGGAGAAATATCCTTCAGGATCTCCTCAGTAATGAGGAGAGGGGATATATAGTAATAACAATTTTAGGGCCTATGCATCGGCTCGGAAAGGTATATTGCTAAAAATCTTAGGTGTAGTGTCTCTTGCAAAAATCTATATCTAAAGAATATCCCCTCCCCTGATTACTGATAGCGAGAATCGGTAATTATCTCAAACGTCTACCTCCCAAGCAGATGGATGAGATCTGACTTGCTCTCGCAAGACCGATCAAGGGGGCACGACCATTATATCTCCGCAAGATATATGCTCCCTTGGTTCAAGAAAGGAAAAAAATGAAAACTTTAGTTGAAACCCATTTAGAACAAATATGTAAAAAACGAGTTGATACGATAGTAAAGAAGTTAAAAGATAATAATTACTCAAGATATAAAGACAAAGAATATACCTTAGATTTTCTTGAACTTTTATTTTCTTCTCATAGTCTTTTTTATGGACCTAAAAAAACCGAGAGCTTATTTAAAAAAATGGAACAAGCTGCATCTAAAAAATACAATTAGGAGAAAATAATGATAAATTTATTAAAAGAACTATCTGTTGAAGAATTAAAAAAACTTATGATTTTATTAAGTCAATTATCAAAAAGAGAAAAATTAACCCTTGAAAAACATGTAGTTTCAGAGTACCAACGTCGATCAATAAGACTTTAGGAATTAATTATCTATTTAATTCCTCTTGACTTTTCCCTATTAATTTATCCACAAAAACTATATAAATATACATAAGAGCGGGAGTATTTCCCTGTTTCGATCTCCCGCTTTTACAAGGACAACATTATGTTGAACGAGATAAAAACAAAAATCGTCCTCGCTGTCCAACGACAACGAATGTACGATCCGGTATTGAAAGATACAGTTGATAAAGTCTTAGTGACTTTCAACGACGGGAATGTAAATGGTTATCTTGCTGATGAGTGGGATAATATGTTGAGTCAAGTAGACTCCATGCTAGAGAAGGCTTTTATTATTGAACCGAAAGCTACTCGACCGCAGCTCGACTAACGCTGGCCTAGTTTTACGCCCTGATCTTTCGCTTTTTTGCAAGCACAGTCTTCGCCACAAGGACACTCGCCCTTGGATAATTTATTTTGTAATGAGGCTATATACAGATTTCTTAGCTCTGTTGGTAATAGGGATTCTATGTTTAGGTTATACTGTTTCATGCGAACCTTTAGTATATCAAAGTTCGTCAATAAATTTCTACTACTAAATTTAAATAAAT
>UEXM01002227.1_pt1 | contig 14246 bp, 10 predicted proteins | sample 1796661 | NCBI WGS metagenome assembly UEXM01 (sample SAMEA4772469, study PRJEB27181) | metagenome | reverse complement strand
TGTCACTCGTCCTGTTCACAGGGATTTGTTTTTCAATTCGCTCATCGTTGAGTACCTTCGAACACACGATCGACTTATGACCTTGGAGAGCCATCATCTCTTCCTCAACACTCACAAAACGGGAACATTCCTTGTACACCAACTTTTTAACATATACAGCTTGGGTTTGACCTGTTCGATGACTCCGACCGATAGCCTGAAGTTCAGTCGCAGGGTTCCACGAGGGTGCTGTAATATATACACGAGTCGCTTCCTGGAGGTTTAGACCCTGACCACCACTTTTGATTTGGATGATGAAGACGGCACCGGGTGCAGCCTTTTTGAAACCTTCAATCTGTCTGACACGCTCCTCCTTGGGTACAGAACCATCGATTCGGTAGACGGGTCTCGTGAGATTCTTATGAATGTGGTTCATCTCACCTCTGAACTGACAGAAGATGAGGCTCTTTTCGTCCGGGTGACCATCAATCATACGGAAAAGGGTCTCCATCTTGTTGGAGCGACCCACCCACTGTTCCGCTTGAGTTTCATTCTGCTTCGCGACACCGTCGAGATACATCTGGGGCCAGATCATCGCTTGGCGCGCACGAAGAAGACACTCCAAGATGACCATGTTTTTAGCGTTCATACTTTGAGCATGTCTGAACGCATCACGGATAGTGTCCTGTGCCTCGAGGAACACGATTTCATACAACTGCTTCTCATCCGGAAACATCTCCAGTTCCACATTCTCAAAGTGACAGGGGGGGAGGCGAAGACGTTCATTGATCCTCGCGAGATCCTCCTTGGTGCGGCGGAGGATGTAGATGTCTTTGATCTTGTTGGTCATGCCCTGTACGACAACTTTGGAGAGACCCAAAAAAGTTGAGAGAGACACAAAGTCCTCCATGGAATTGAAGACTGGGGTACCAGTCACAATCCACTTGATCTGAGTCTGGAGGCGACACACACTCTTGAACAACTTGGACTTCTTGTTTCGAATCTCATGGGCTTCATCCAAGATGACCCTGTCCCATTGTACCATATGGAGAGGTGTCTTCGCGTCAGGTCCACCACCCTTGACAGTGAGGAGGGTGTACGGAGCAATCGTCACATCGACGTTACGATCAATTTTCCGTTCTGGACCATCAAAAACACTGACAGTCAGATTGGGAGCGAAGCGATGAATCTCTTCGACCCACTGGGTGATAATAGATTTGGGTACGATGATGAGTGTACGAGGCTTTGGGTTTCCAAGCATAGTGGAAACAAGCTGTACGGTCTTACCCAGACCCATTTCGTCACAGAGGAACCCACCCTTGGGTCCTGATTTCTGTCCTTCCATCGTTAGCATCCAGAGAACACCTTCACGCTGGTAGGGTGCAAAAAGACGCCCGTTAAGGGTATCCTTTGCGAGTGTATACTGTTCTTCAATAGTCGTCATATGGATCTTCTTCTGGGAGAGGTTCAATCTGGCAGATGACTGGTTCGGGTTCCTTTTTCTTACGAGTCTTTTTCAACTTAGGTGGTGGAAGTTCATCAATGTGTTCTCGAAAGTAGAGGACTTTGTCCCAAAATTCCTTCATAATTGGGAAGTTAGTTTTCCACCACTCACGGTCTCTCTTAACATTTACGACATCGAATTCTTCGGGGCGAGGCCAATTGGTCTCAGCTGGTTTATATTGAATAAAGTCTGCTTCTTCTAAATCTAAAATCTCCATACACAACTGAAGCTGTGGCATATAGTGAATTGGTACTTCCCCGGGTACAATCTGTCGCAATGGGGGACATTTAATCTCTACAAGTTTCCCAGACTCTGATACACCATCAGGACTACCACCGAGCCATGTATGCACGGGGTGTGGACAGAGACCCAGTTCATGTACAACCTCTCCATGTCTCTCTTCATAGAGAATACGTGCTTCATCCTCATATTTTTCACCATGTCGCGTGGCTGCATTACCAGTGAATTTTTCACCGAGACCACACTTTTTCAGTAAGAGATCCGCGGGTGTTTCATATTTATTCACACCGATGGCTGTAGCTGCATCTGACGCAGTTAACATCTTACCGCGGAGAGCAAGCCATTCTTCAGACTTCTGTGCAGCATATTCTCTCTCCAATAAAGCCTTAACATTCGGATGCATCTTGAATTAATTAACATTGTAACTTTTAAGTTCCTCTATCACCTGAAAGTACATTTGGGCACTGTTCTGTTCAGCTTGTTTCTTACTCTTAGCTACACCCCTAGAACAGAACGTGTTGTTGATGTAGATGTCAATATAGAAGAGACCTTCATGGTGTGCGGCAACTCTATATTCGGGGAGTTGCCAATTATTAACCTGACAATGTCTCATAAGTTTATCCTTAAAGTTATCATCCACCATGATGGAGCTCATGTCGACCATATCTGGGTCTTGGTAGATGCGAAGGATAAACTCTTTGGCATGGATGAGACCGATGTCCATGTAGATAGCACCAATTAGGGCTTCAAAGACATCTTCGAGGATCTTAGGATTATTGTTCCACCCATTTCTCATCCCCTTCTCGTCCATGATGACAAGTTTTTCGAGACCCAACTTCAATGCAATTTTGGCAAGGGTCTCACCGCGTACAAGTTTAGTACGCGCTTTTGTGAGGAAACCCTCCTGCTTACTTTCATGTCTATCAAACAAAAACTTAGTGATGACAAACCCAAGGACGGAGTCACCAATAAATTCAAGGGTCTCAAACGATTCCGTAAATTGTTCATACTCCTTGAGAGCAGATTTATGTGTAAAAGCTCTTTGATACAAATCAAGGTTTTTGATTTTTGTATCAACAAGTTGTTCGGTCCTTTCTTTGGTAAGGAAAGTGACCATGTTTATTATAATATGTTTTTAGTTTTTAAGCCTCCTTCTTGATGTAGTGGGGGCTCAGGTACTTCTGGAGGTTAAGGTAAGTCACCTGAACGTCCGCGGGAGGAGCGAGGAGGTCGCGAAGCTTGTCGTCAAGGATAATCTGACGGCCGTTGTCGGGGTGCTTGAGACCCGCCTCAGTGATGTACTTGTTAATGAACTTGGTCACCTCGGAGCGAGAAATGAGCTCACCTTCGGGAAGTCCGAGAAACGCGCGCAACTTAGGCGTCACATCCTGCTTGCGGTTGAAGCCGTTGTTGGCGGCGCGAGCCTTAGCCTTCTCACCATCTGGGTCTTCCTGGGTGTTCTTAACCTTGCGAACAAGCTTGGAGAGGTTCTTGATGTCGTTGCGGAGAGCGGCGATTTCGGTTTGAATGGTTTCGAGAGACATTATATCTTTCTTACCCGTGTAACCTTTAAGTCTATGTAGAGAAGAACAAAGAGTAATGTGATTGCTACCAGTATTAAAGCCTTAGCAGTCTGTGATGAAATCGTAGAAGATCTTTGGGGTCTATTAATGAAGCGGAAGGGTTGTCTCGAACCATTCGTTGGACATCCACCAGCACAACAATCTCCGGGACATGGTAGTACTCTCGGTCCCTTCCTCACTCCACAGAATTGTTCGGTCTCCCCTTTGTAGGCGAAGCACCGACATTCTTCTATCACGTTGCAGACCATTTATTATATCACAATATATTAATGGACGATCAAATTTATTCGAAACCTGTGATTGAAAAATTCATTCAAGAAAATCTTTATTTCAAAGATTCTAAGATGCAGAAATATTATGACCGAAATCTCCAGAGGGATCTTGGTAAGTTTCGTGCACGCGCGCAAAGTGCTCACAAGTCGAAGAGTTTTGAAAAGATGATGTATGTTCTCGTGACTGATTCAATCCGTGATATCATCATACAAACCATAGGTGAGATCGCGGAGTACATGAAGTCCATGGGTGATGTCATTGTCAGTGGCGGTGAAGCGTTCAACTTGTACACGAGCTTTGAAAATCGTATCATCACGAGTGATATAGATGCGAAGTTTGTCCCCCGTCTTCCAGTGAATCCACAATATTTTGGGAAACTTCAAGCAACAAAGCTTATGCTTTGGAATAAGATGGGAGAAGTCGCACAGCGTCTCAATTTGAAAATCAAAAACCGAATTCTCACAATGAAAAAGAAAAACCCTAAACTTTTCAAATTCCTGGGTGTGAGTTTCAAAAATTCCGGCCCATTTGTCACGAGAAGGTACACACTCATCAAGAAGAAGAAAACGAGGAACGATAACAAACCTGGTAAAGGTGATGTGTTCATAGATGTCGAACTTTTCGCCCTTGATCTCAATATTCGTTATTTTTCACCGGAAAGTGGGCGTATCGAAGATTTCACTATAGGTGGTATTCTTGATATTCCATTCATGCGCCCAAAGGAGTTTGGGTATGAAGTGGTACTTTCTAGGCGACGTGGTGTCACATATCGTAACCTAAACACAGGTAAACTTGTCACGGATAACAGGGTATACATCGCGAGTAAAGAGTTTCTTATTGAAGACATCTATCTGATGCACAAACTGAAACTTAGACCAGAAAAGAAAGAAAAGGATCGCCAACGTCTCGTCAAATTGGCACAACTTTTCGATAAGCGTATCAAATCATCAGATTCGATGGACACTGTGTTTAAGCGTGTGAAAAGTAAAATCACCAAGCGAGCCCCAGTAGTTAAGAAAGATGCTAAAGTTCCTATGAATCGCGCAAAGAAGATTGATCCATACAAATACAAAAAATTTACGACTAAACCATCAGACGACAAACTTTCAAAACAACTCGTACATGGTCTCAAACCTGTTGTGAAAAAAACGAATGTCAATGGATACACCAAAACATCAGGAAACAAGCGTTTCAATTTGAACACACTCAAATGGAAGAATGTCAAGAATAATTCATATGTGAAAAATGAGTACAACTTGAGACCCGAAAAGGCGATACCACTCCCAAAGAATATGAACGTCACCAAAACCCTCTATGGGTATAAACCCAGGAGAAATCAGTGGGTACCAAAAGAGTTACTCAATAAGGCTGCAGCCATACCATTTGTTGGTTTAAAGAAATGAAACCATCAGTATACATAAATGATCTACAACACCCCCACCAAGGGTGAAGATGGTCTCTACTTTGTCAAGACTCTCAATGACGATAAGCGTAAGTGCCTCGTTCAGCTCAACAAGGTGAAGGTGACTGATGTGTCAGGGGAAATCGTCATGGATCTTGGTTCGGAGGTGAACACTCAGAAGATTAATACCATCGACACCGCCAATCTTGAGGCTGCCCTCGAGAACTGTGAGTCTTGGTTCGGTAAGAAGGTCTCAGATGGTGTCATCAGGGGTGCCTACACTTCTAACCTGAATGAGACTGCGATGACTTGTGATCGCATCGAGGCGACCAAGGTGTTCAACACACAGCAGGAGCCCATTGATTTCGATCTTGTCCAGCCCGACAAGACCTGTGATGTCATTCTCGAATTTGCTGGAATCTGGTTTGCTAAGAAGGCTTTTGGTCCCACTTGGAATGTTGTCCAGGTCAGGGTCCATGACGACCCCGAGCCCATTCTCGACACTTACCCAGACGGGTATGCTTTTGTCGAGGATGAGGAATAAAAAAATTGTTAATACTATATAAAAGATGATGAAGGGCCGTAACCAGAACATTCTTATGTTGGTCGCCGTAGCTGCTCTTGTTTTCCTCCTTTTCACCATGAACTCCAAGTCTGCTTACTCTATCAGTGAGCGTGAGTACTCCGCCTTTGGTCCCATGGCCGGCCCTGTCGCTGGCCCCGCCGCCGGTCCTTCGGGTGCGCCCACCGACAATGTGTGCGGTGGTATGAAGCGTGGCACCGGTCTTGCCTCGTCGCTCCTCCCCCGTGAGGTTGCCTCCGAGGAGGACTTTGGTCAGTTTGCCCCAGACGATATCCTCAAGGGACAGAACTTCCTTGAGCCTCGTCAGCAGGTGGGCTTCCCCGAGACTGTCGGTGGTGCGCTCCGCAACGCCAACCAGCAGATCCGTAAGGATCCCCCCAACCCCAAGGATCCCTTCGTGTGGAACAATTCCACTATCGTCCCTGACCTTATGCAGCGTGGTCTCTGCGCTTAAAGATTAGATACATATAGATATAAATGACAACTGTTACTCCTGGTCTCTCCGAGAATGTCTCTAAGCTGGTAGAGCTCACAAAACAATTAGCTGAGGCTAAATCTGATATTAAGGTCCTTAATCAGGAAGAAAAGCGATTGAAGGAGAATGTTAAGAAGCATATGATGGATCAGGGAATTGACACGATTAACCTCAGGAAGGGTAAAATCAGCATTCGTAAGTCTGTCAGGAAGTCTGGTATGAGCAAGGATGCCATCAAAGATGGTCTGATGACCTTTTTTGGTGGAGATGAAACTAAGGTAGAAGGAGCCCTAAATGCCATCAAGGATGGACTTAAAACCAAAGAATCAACCTCCCTTTCCTTAACCGGTATAAAGGAGAAGCCCGAGAAAGAAGATAAGTAAACAACTATGGTCTGGGGTCAATACGTATATGAAGCCTCGAATGGATTTGAACCCGATGTCAGCGATGACGACGAGTTCAATGACGAACACACTCCTCTGAATATCGAAGACTGGGAAGTCGAATACTCAGATGAACTATGGCATATGTGGAATACAATCAGGACACTCCTATGTGATGTAGGGTTGGAACATTCAGGAAAATTTGTAGATTTTGTTGAATTTTGTTACATCGAGCATGACCCTTATCATGAGCGTATGGATACACCCTATGAACAGGTGATTCATGATATTTGGAGACACATTAGGCGCATCATAAACGATAATGGTCTTCACGAGGAGATGATGCAAGGTGCTACATATTATCATTTTGTGGACTATGTGGAAAAATATCTACATGTATATTAAATGCTCCCTGATATCACTTCCCAGAAAGTCGCTATTCCCGCCGCACTTTTTTTGGCGCTCAGCCCAGGTGTTCTTCTCACCACCAACGGATCCAAGGTCACTTTCATGAACCGCAAGACAAACCAAACTGCGATATTCTTTCACGCTCTCGTGTTCTTCCTCGTGTACAGCCTCGTCGCCAAGGCGATGGGTCTCGTGCTCACCAGGACCGATCTCGTCGTGACCACCGTGCTCTTCCTCGCGTTGAGCCCTGGGCTTCTCCTTACTCTCCCCCCGGGGTCGGGTGGTGTCTTTCAGTCGGGTCAGACCAGCCTCGAGGCCTCCCTGACACACGCGATTGTATTCGCCGTGGTTTTCGCGCTTTTGCGTCGTCAATTTCCTCAGTTCTATTAAGTAGGAAGATGAAATATCTCGTTTTGGGACCAGCTTCTATGGGAATCTATTCCCTCATAGGTGCCTTAAAAGCGCGAGAATCTCAACTCGTTGATGTCAAGGAAATTTCAGGATCTTCTGCTGGTGCGATCTTAGCACTATTTTTGGGGGTTGGAATGTCTGTTGATGAAATTACTCAAACTTCACTAGATCTGAATGTCCCCAATTTTGTTAAGATACGCATAGGGTCTTTTTTTAACAAATTTGGTTTTGTTGATATGGCACCTATTCGTAAAAAGTTTGTGGAGATATGTGGTTGTGACCCAACATTCAAAGAAATTGAGATGAAGATTTACATTTCCGCATTTTGTATGAATACATCGGAGACAGTCTACTTCTCTCGAGACACACATCCGGATATGAAGGTCATTGATGCCGTATGCATGAGCATGGCTGTGCCATTCATTTTCGCATGTGGTAAGTACAATGGTGACACGTATGTAGATGGAGGTATGAAGGAAGAAATCCCTTTGACACCATTCTTTGATAAAAAACCACATGAAGTCACATGTATAAAAATCAGAATGAATCGATTGTATCAAGAAGATATACAAACACCGAAACAATTTGTCGAAACACTCGTTCGCTCAGCCCTCTCAAACCGGGTACTGTACAATACACCAATAGAAACAGTTGAAATAAATGTTGAAGACACGGATGTATTTGATTTCAATATGAGTTATGAAGAAAAAGTTCAATTATTTAACAGAGGATTTACTTTTTTATCAGCCTAATGTAAATGGATGTGGAAACATTTAGTGTGAGGCTGACCACACTTCCTTACCTGACTAGAACCGATGTAGCTTCTTATCAGCAAAGGTCCAAAATAAAAAGTGTAGATCTCAATGTGCTTTTACGAAAAGCTCAAGCTATGAATATACGACGACGCAATTTTATAATTCAAGAAAAGATTCAAGAGTTTAAAAGTCAGGTGTCACCACTACCCAAGGACATCTATACTAGAATTGTTTCGACGATTACCCCAGAGAGTGATGTGTCAAAACTGAAACAAGAGGCTGAATCTATCCTAAAAAAAAGGGATACACAGCAGACTGGTCAGTTTAAAGCGAACTTTTTTGAAACAATCAAGAAATTGAATCTAAACAAGAATGATCTCAGTGGTTTAATTCGTCGCTTAGAACGAGGTGAAGATGTGAACTTGTTAATTAAAGAGGCGTATGATTTGCAGCAGAATCGACAACTGAAAACAGTGTCCAGTGAACGCAAGTTTCTTAAAAATGCCTTAAATCGTGTGGGACTTAACCAGGGTAACAAAAATGCTATCTTGTCTCGGTTTCAACCGGATAAACAGGTAATCACGCAGCTCATACAAGAAGGTAAAAAGTTGAAACAACAACGTGATATTGAAATAGTTGAGAAAGAGAAAAGAAATTTAATAAAACGTGGTAGTACTCTTGGTATTAACAGTCAGGCTTTAAAACAGGTTAGAAACGCGAAAACGAAAAGTCGTATTTTGGCGTTAAAAAAGAACATAGAAAACAAGGGAGAAAACAAGAAAAATACCCAAATTGCAACTCGTAAACTAAACTTAATTTCACTGGTGAAAAATCTTGGTATGTATTCACAGTTTGCGGGAGAAATTGATAATATACAAACACTAAAAGATGCTAATGTTGTACAAGTTACGATTCGAGAGGCGGCCAAATTAAACCTCGTGGAAAATGCGTCAAATGTTGGAGATTTTACGAGTAGAATCATGGCTATAAAAAGTGCGAATCAACTCGTACCTATGAAAAAACTCATCGAACAGACTCGAAAGAAAATGAAAATTGCCAAACAAAAAGCTGAAAACGATAAACTCACTAAACGCAAACAGGTGTTGTCTTTCGAAGTTCAGAGTGCTAAGATTCCTGTAAACAAAAAGAAACTTTTTACTAATCGTCTCAAATTGAAAAAGGTCAATATACCAAAATTGCAGATAGAGTTGAACAATTTGATTAAGGATGAAAAGTCAAAGAAGAAGCAAAATGAGTTAAATGAATTGAAGAGGTATGCTAAACGATTTAATATTGATACAACACCTTTCATTCAGGACTTCCAAACTTCGAACATTTCACTCAATGCAGTCAAGAAGAAAGTTGATGAAGTTGTCACGAAGAAGAAAACACTCAAAGAGATGAAATATGCATTGAACCAAAGGATACGAAAAGCTTCCCTCAACAAAAGTTTCGCGGAGAAGTTGAAGAATATCAAAACAAAAAACGGTGCGATGGCTCTGAATATCGAGCTTGAAAAAGCCTACAAAACGAAGATCAAAACCAACAAAAAGACACTGTCAAACCTAGCCATCGAGTCTGGAGTCAATCTCATGGCAAGTATTGCAGCAGTTGACACTGTCGACACCTTGAAACAACTAGATAAGGTTACCAAGTTTCAAAGTAAAGTACAACTCAAACAAATGGCCAAACGTTTAGGAGTGAACGTGCCTATTACAAATGTTAAGACTAATAAGAATGTTAAAAATCTGAAGACGAAAATCGAAAACGCCTACAATACGAAACAAAAACAACTCAAAAATCAATTCGATCGTAGAAGACGACTCGAGAAGGCGAACCTTGAGGTATTCTTAAACAAGTACAGCCAAATATTGACCGGAGATGAACGAAAGGCGTTTCTAGAATTTTTCGATAAGGGTGCCAACCTCGCAACACTTAAAAGAAACATTAATCGTTACGCAACACAAAAGAAGCAGGCGCAGATTAATGCTAAGGTGTACACCATTCGAACTTTCCTAAATGCACTAGGTATGGTTCCGGGATATCAACAATTCTTTATGAAACGTGTCATAGCAGGTCAGAATATCGACGCGGTAAAGAAAGATGCTAAGATGTACATGACACGCATTCTCAATGACTTGAGACGAAGCAATGCCGATAAGATGTTAGAATTTTTAAAGGATCTCGAAATCAAACCTCAAAATGTGGATCGAATCATGAAAAAATTTGCGACGACATACATCAACATGAATACCCTCAAAAATGAAGCTAAAAAAATTGAAAACTTTAGGAACCATGGTAACTGGGTAGAGACAAATGACGAATTTTTAGACTTTGTCAATGAGTTACCAATGAGCCAAGATGATAAGGTTAAAATTAAGTCTAATTTCGACAGTGATTTTGTGAATTTTAACGCAATTGTAAATACAACTATAAAGACGGCACTCAATACTCAAAATGAAAAAAATAATACTATTCGACGTGAACTCATGGCATACATAAATAACCACAAACTTAACGTGTACAATAAACGAAAACTTATGAAAAACTTCAATACTACCAACAAAGATGTGAACGCTATAAAAAACGAAGCCAATATGATAAAAAGGAATATCATAAATACAGAACAATTGAAGAAGCGTGAAGAACGACTGAAATATCTCAACAAATTCAAAATTCTGACAAACCGTGAAAAGATGTATCTGTTATCAAAGAATAACTCAGAAGCTGAGAAATATCATAACCGTCGTAAGAGGGAACTTCGATTCAAACTTCGTAGATACATCGTTGACAAACTTAGTCTCACTATGGACCACCCCGAAATTATGAAGATTTTTGAAAAGTTTGATACAGCTCCAGAAAAGTATGATGAATATGCTCAACGGGCCACTGAAATCAAAAAGTTGAGGAATGAAAAGAATCGTCTCAAAAGTAAAACAAGGAATACGAAAATATTAGAAAATATAACCGAAATCAAAAATCTTGTCGATGTGGCTAAGATCAACAGTAAAATTAATGAGGATTTTATGATCAAGATGAAAAAGAAGTTGTCTGATCTAATTCTGAATTCGGGTATGAAGATTAAATTAAACCTATCTACGGTTCGTAACCCACAACAAATTAATGCAGTCATGGTGAACATCAAAAAGGCATATCAAACGAAAAGATTTAGAGAACTTCAGCAATTGAAAAGGTCACTCATGGGTCTCACACCACAAAATCAAAATGAAATTCTTCAAGAATTTGTCACTACAGATATACAACTCAAAACATCTATGAAGAAGGTTATGGGAATTCAGGAGAAGATGAGAGAGAATAAACACAAAATAGAACGCAATACTTTACATAAATTAATGAAAAATCAACTTTCATTATCGTCGAAGGATATCAGTGATTTACTCACTGAATTTGACAAAGTAAAAAAGGTTGAAAAAATAAGAGTAAAAGCCCTGCAAGTAAAAAAGTTGCGCACGAATGAAAAGATTGCTGAAAATAGACTGAAACTGGTAAAGATACTAGATGGAATCGATCTATCTGATACAGACAAGAAGTCGATTTTTATGATGTATGATAAGAAACCTACTAATATCATGTTATATGAAACCACTGCGAAACAACTGAGTTCGACACGTAAGAAGGAGTTAAAAAACAAAGAGAAATCTAACCTGAATGCTCTACTCAAAACACTTAAATTATCCAGTGCAAATTCTAAACAAATTCTAAACAGTTTCGAAAGAGTACCAGATTTTAAACTCCCAAAAGCCAAGAGTGAAGCGATTCGTGTGCGTAAAAGGAGAGACCGAGAGAAATTAATAAGCGCTCTCAAACCACTTTCAATTTCCGAAAATGATCGAAAACAATTCCTGGCCAATTCGGATAATGTGAATAAAGTTATACAAAAAGCTCAACTTTTGGATACACAACAAAGATCAAAAAATGCGTTACAAACTCAACTTAGACAGTATATCGCTTCTAAAAATCTCGGAAACAATACCAAGAACCTTCTCAACCAAGTCAACACTACAACCACACAAGACGGAGCGAAGTATATTCGGGAAAAAGCTGATCAAATGAAGTTGAAAGCAGATGCCTCTAAGATAAGTAAAAAGAAGACAGAACTTTCTCGATACATGAACGATATGAAAGTGAATCTCAGTCAGAGAAGAGGATTCTTACAGGGAATACAGGGTAACACAAATATCAATGCGATCAAACGGATGATTCAACAAACCCTAAAGGCGAAAACGAATAAGAAAGGTATGGATGTACAAAGAAGAACTCAAGTAAAGTTATACATCAACACATTAAATCTTCCAAATTCTGAAAAACAAAAACTACTGCGTATCCCCGGTAATGTAGGAGAAATCAGGCGACAGGCGACAAGACTTTTGAAACAGATAAAAAAGAATAAACTTAACGCAGTCAGGGTGAAAGCTTCTATTAAGGCTGCAAAAATGCTGAATAATCAAAGAGTACTCCAGAGTATACAATTAGCTAAAATGCGTAATACACGAGTTAAGGCACGGGAACATCTGAAGTCTCTTAAACGCACAATAACTTTAAAAGATAGACGGCTTCTTCAGCAACTTAATACCAGGCGTATCACATTACCACAATTCAAACAGATGACAACCAGTGTATAAATATACACACAATCTTCTACACACTTTTTTGTTAGTCTAATATATATGATCGACGCGTGCGACCCCGACGCGGATTTAGATACTCTCAGGAAAATCATAAGGATGAATACTGGGAAAGCTATTAAACTCACAAAAGAAGAAATATGTGGAGTGTATGACGATATTCAGGGTGGTAAGTTACCTTTGCCACCTCTTGTCATGAACTCTAGTAAGACGTATTTGATTGACAAAAAGTCACCATTGACATCAAAGGATTACGAATTGTTTTTCAGTTCCACAGTTAGGCGTAAAGATCTTGTACGCTTTGCGAGAAAAGTTGGTCTTAAGAAGATTGAAAATCTTAAGAAATGTGATTTACAAGATGTGATTGGTAAGCGTCTCAGTGGTATGAACGTTCACGAACCTGTAAAGTTTTCTCGGAAGAGAATTCTTACTCAAAAGGGTGTTACACCCAAGGATAATGTGGGACTCTTGAACGAACCAAACAGGTTCAATAATGGGAACGCCAAGAACGAACCAAACAGGTTCAATAATGGGAACGCCAAGAACGAACCAAACAGGTTCAATAATGGGAACGCCAAGAACGAACCAAACAGGTTGAACAATGGGAATGCTAAGAACGAACCAAATATGTTCAATAATGGGAACGCCAAGAACGAACCAAATATGTTCAATAATGGGAACGCCAAGAACGAACCAAACAGGTTCAATAATGGTTTTCCTAAGACGGTAAAGTTCAAACCACCAAGTTTTGCACAGGCGTCTACTAATTCTCAACCTAGTTCCCGTATTTCGTTTCCAAAGGGAAGCATGTTTATGAAGGGAAGTAAACCCAAGTTTTTGGGAGGAAATGTAGCCGCTGCACCTAAAATAGTAAACCAAGGGGGTGGGAATCTTGCACCTAAAACGGTAAATCGTGGGATTGGGAACAACAAAGTCGTACCCAATAAGAAAACATCATTCTTTGGTGGTTTCTTTGGTGGTTCTAAACCAAAAACGAAGAATGTGGGAATCAAACCCGAACCCAACATGAGAGTTTTTCCTAACAGGAAGAATGAACCCGTATCCAACCGTAAGAACCGAACTGTACCCAACAAGAAAACATCATTCTTTGGTGGTTTCTTTGGTGGTTCTAAACCAAAAACGAAAAATGTGGGAATCAAACCCGAACCCAACACGAGAGTTTTTCCTAACAAGAAGAATGAACCCGTACCCAACCGTAAGAACCGAACTGTACCCAACAAGAAAAATGTTGTGACCCCCAACAACCAAGTTGTACCCAATAAGAAGAATGAACCAGTTCCCAACCGTAAGAACAATGTGACCCCTAACAACCAAGTTGTACCCAATAAGAAGAATGAACCCGTTCCCAACCGTAAGAACAATGTGACCCCTAACAACCAAGTTGTACCCAATAAGAAGAATGAACCCGTTCCCAACCGTAAGAACAATGTGACCCCTAACAACCAAGTTGTGCCCAATAAGAAGAACAATGTGACCCCTAATAACCAAGTTGTACCCAATAAGAAGAACAATGTGACCCCTAATAACCAAGTTGTACCCAATAAGAAGAACAATGTGACCCCTAACAACCAAGTTGTACCCAA
>UEXM01002226.1_pt1 | contig 14247 bp, 17 predicted proteins | sample 1796661 | NCBI WGS metagenome assembly UEXM01 (sample SAMEA4772469, study PRJEB27181) | metagenome | reverse complement strand
GGTCGAGGGCGAGGGCGCGAATGATTAACGGGGTTAAATGTGGGCATAGTTTTTTAAAACTCCCTTTTTAACTAATGCAAGCTCTTAATAAATCGCATTTAACCCCCCCCTTTGATTGTGTGGCGGTGGTGATATATGTATAACTACTCAACTAAAATTTTTTAATTTTTTTTTAATATGAAATACGGCGTAAAACTAGAAAAAGAACTGATGACCGAACTATGGTCAGGACCAATCAAAGACAACCCAGTAAACTTTGTTAAGTATGTCTTCCCATGGGGACAGAAAGACACCCCCCTTGAAGACTTTAAAGGACCAAGAAAGTGGCAAGAAAAAATTTTACGGGAAATGGCAATACACATTGAGCGTAACAATGTATTAGATTTACCAGAGATGTTTAGACTAGCCGTAGCATCAGGTCGTGGTATTGGTAAATCTGCTTTAGTTGCATGGATCATTCTATGGATGCTCTCCACGCGCTTGGGGTCAACCATAATCGTAACCGCTAACACCGAACAACAGCTCAGATCAAGAACATGGGCAGAGCTAGGTAAGTGGCTCACGCTGTCTATAAACTCTCATTGGTTTACTAAGACCGCCACCACGATAAAACCCGCACAATGGTTTGAAGATGCGCTGATTAATGACCTCAAGATAGATACTGGTTACTACTACGCGCAAGCGCAGTTATGGAGCGAAGAGAATCCAGACGCCTTCGCGGGTATTCACTCATCATACGGCGTATGTTTGATTATGGATGAAGCATCGGGTATCCCCGCGCCTATCTACTCCGTCTCTGAAGGTTTCTTCTCCGAACCCACGCGCGACCGCTACTGGTTTACTTTCTCCAACCCGCGCCGAAACACAGGGCCATTCTACGATAGCTTTAACTCTAAACAATCCTTCTGGAAGAACGAGCAGATAGACTCACGAACTGTTGAAGGCACAGACCAAAAGCTATTCCAAACCATGATTGAGCAGTACGGCGAGGATTCCACCGTCGCGCGCGTGGAGGTGATGGGCGAGTTTCCATCGGCTGATGATGATACGGTAATACCAATGGGATTGGTTAAGTCAGCGATTGATAGGGATGTGTCGCTAACTGCTAACGCACCGATTATATGGGGATTAGATGTAGCGCGATTCGGCGGTGATAACTCTGCGCTATGTATTAGGCAAGGTAACCATGTAATGAGTATCAAGTCGTTTAAGTCTATGGATCTTATGCAGTTGTGTGGAGTGATTAAAAATAAATTTGATGAATGTACTGCGATTGAAAGACCACAAGAAATATTGATAGATGTAATTGGACTTGGCGCAGGCGTGGTGGATAGACTAGCTGAACAAAATTTACCCGTGCGCGGAGTCAATGTTGCTGAAGCGCCCTCTAGCAAAAAAAATTATTTAAACTTGCGCGCGGAATTATGGTTTGCAATTAAAGACTGGCTAACGCAACGTGATTGCAGATTGCCACAAGATGACGAGCTAGTCGCAGAACTCGCTGCACCGCTTTATAAATATACGTCTACTGGTAAAATAAAAATAGAAAGTAAAGACGAAATGCGCAAGCGCGGAATTAAATCACCCGACAAGGCGGATGCGCTCGCGTTGACCATGGCATCCTCCGCTGCAAGTTTTGGTGGAAGCGTTAACTTTTTAGGTTATAATTTCAAGAAACCACTGAAGTCTAGGATAATCAGAATAGGATAATTTATGGCAAAAGATATAGATGACAATAACATAGAAACTCTAACAGGCGTTCTTAAATCAGAGATGGACGATGCTAGTGATTTTATACACATGGTTGGTGCGGACAGAGCTGAATCAACTGAATATTATTTAGGCGACGCGCCAGAGGGAACTAGCTCCTTACAATCAGAGTTTATATCTACCGATGTTAGAGAAAGCATATTGTTTATGTTGCCGTCTATCATGCGTACATTCTTTGGCACTAAAAAAGTTGTAGAGTTTGTGCCTAAAGGTCCAGAAGATATCCAACTTGCCGAACAGCAAACTGATTATATTAATTATATTATCCAACAAAAAAATAACGGTTTCCAAGTTTTGTATGATGCGTTTAAAGATGCGCTCGTTAGAAAGACTGGTTTTGTAAAAGTATTCTGGGATGACAGCATTGTTGCTACCACGCACGAATACACAAACTTAGATCCACAATCCTACCAAGCATTAATCATAGACAAAGACGTAGAGATTGTAGAAGAGTCGGTCACGATGGAAAGCATGACTATGGTTGACCCTGTAAGCGGTGAAGAGATCACCCAAGAAATACCAGCAAGTTATGATCTTACAATTAGAAGATTAAAAGAAAAGAACCAGGTGTGTATAGAAGCTATACCGCCAGAAGAAGTATTGCTATCCAGGCACGCGCGGGATCTTGAGTCTTCGTCTTATGTTGCTCACAGAATGATTAAGTCTGTATCTGATTTAGTTGCAATGGGTTACGACCAAGAGGAAGTAGAACAACATGCTGGCTACGGCGGAAGCGCGGTAGATCCAGAAGCATACGAAGAGATAGAAGCAAGAAACCCATTTGATAATATGGTATATCCAAACCGCGCGGATTCAGGCGGTAAAGATGTTTTGTATGTAGAGCATTACTTATTTTATGATTATGACGGGGACGGCATAGACGAAAGAGTTAGGGTTTGCACTATCGGCAACGGTATACATGTTGTCAACGTAGAGCCTTGGGACGAGCTACCAATATGTATGTTCTGTCCAGATCCAGAACCACACACAGCAATAGGATCATGTCCTGCTGATTACCTAAAACCAATACAAGCAGCTAAGTCACAAATTATGCGTGATACGTTAGACTCGCTAGGTCATTCAATCTTCCCACGCATGGGTATTGTTGAAGGACAAGTAAACATCGACGATGTACTAAACACCGACATAGGGCAACCTATTAGGATGCGTGCGCCAGGAATGGTACAACCATTTGCTGTGCCGTTTGTAGGTAAAGAAGCGTTCCCAGTATTAGGGTATTTGGACGAAGCCAAGGAAAATAGAACAGGCGTATCCAAAGCATCAGCTGGCCTCAACGCAGACGCTCTACAATCTAGCACCTCACAAGCTGTATCGGCTACTATGAGTGGCGCACAAGGAAGAGTAGAGCTGATATGCAGACATTTTGCAGAAGGCGGACTCAAAGACATGTTCAAGACTGTTAATAACCTGGTGATAAAACACCAAAATGCGCAAGATGTGTACAGATTAAACAACAAATTCGTACCAGTAGATCCAAGATATTGGGATAATGACAAGGATATCGTGGTAAATGTAGCTATATCCAAGTCTTCAGACCAAGAAAAGTTCTCAGTTCTACAGAATGTAGCGCAAAAACAAGAGCAAATCATGCAATTGTTAGGACCTCAGAACCCATTGGTGTCATTACAACAATATGCTAATACTTTAACCAAAATGATAGAAATGGCTGGTTTTAAAGACTCATCATCTTTCATAAATACAGAAGTTCCACCAATGCCACCGCAACAACAAGAAGATAGTAAGCCTTCACCAGAGGAAATGCTTGCTCAAGCAGAGATGCAGAAGGCACAGGTTACTGCTCAGAAGGCTATGATTGACGCTGAAACAGATAGAATGAAGATTATCATGGACGATGACAGACAAAGAGACATTGAAGAGGCACAGCTCAAAGTTAAAGTTGTAGAAATGCAAGCTAAATACGGCGCACAAATCAATGTTGCAGAGATAAATGCTATTATGGAAAGAGACAGGGAAAACATGAGGCAAAGTGCAAAAGATCAAGCTCAAGGATTATTTACAGGCAATGTCCCACCACAAAATTTTTGATATTGAAGTGATTGTTGACGATATGGTTTATGTTGGTAAAGAGATACGGGCAAAAGACAGGAAGCACGCTCTAAAGATCATGGCTCTTATGTCTGGTGGCGAAGTTACCCAAGATGCAGAAATAATATATTACGAAGAAAGAGCGGTACACTAATGGCATTAACATATAGAGGCGAACGATTCGCTGGTTATAACAAACCAAAGAGAACACCAGGAAAGTCTAAGAAATTTGCTGTGCTAGCAAAAGTCGGTGATAAGATTAGACTAATAAGATTTGGTGATCCGAAGATGACTATAAAAAAAGACCAACCAAAAAGGCGCAAGTCTTTTCGCGCTAGGCATAAATGTGATACCAATCCACCTAGTAAATTAACCGCAAGATATTGGAGTTGTAAAAAATGGTAGACGTATGGGATATGAAATACAAAGGCAAGAAGACAACCTTAAAAGGTAAGAAGGGTTACTCTTCTGCAAAATCACAAGCAGATAAAAAGTTTGGTAAAAAACCATCACTTGTTAAAAACATGTGGATAAGTAATAAAATGAAAAAAGGCAAGTGAAGCAAATAGCCAAATTAATAGATAAACTTTTAGAAAGATCTTTACAGAGACAAGCAAATAAACAGTTCTTAAAATCACAAGGAGAAAACAATGCCAAAAGTAGGAAATAAAAAATTCTCATACACATCAAAAGGTATGAAAGCAGCAAAAGCAGCAGCAAAAAAAGCTGGTAAAAAAGTAACGTACAAGAAAAAGAAAAAGTGAGGCCATCGTCTGCAAAGGCAAAAGGCAGAGCTTTACAACAATGGGTTGTAGATAAACTCATTGAGTTATTAGGCTTTGATTCAGAAGATTTAGAATCCAGACCAATGGGATCTAATGGAGAAGATGTCATCATGGGAGTTCTATCCCGAAGACAGTTTCCATATTCTATAGAGTGTAAGAACCAAGAAGCGGTAAATGTGTGGAAAGCATACGAACAATCGCAAGAAAACTGTAAAGGTTACGAACCTTTAGTTATAATAAAGAGAAATAGAACAAAGCCGTTGGCTTTAGTAGACGCTGAATACTTTATAGGATTACACAATGATAGACAAACTGATAAAACCAGTAACGAAACTACTTGATAAGGTAATTCCAGACGCAGATCAAAAACAAAAGATTGCACATGAAATTGCCACCATGTCGCAAAAGCACATCCATGAGATTGCCAAAGCACAAATAGAAGTCAACAAAGAAGAAGCCAAAGGCAACTGGTTTCAATCATCTTGGCGACCAGCTACAGCATGGGTGTGTGTTGCAGGATTTGCAGTGAACTTTTTAATTAGTCCTCTCGCTGCTCCTTTTGGTATAGAAGTACCGCAAGCAGATACATCAACGATGCTACCAGTCCTTATGGGTATGCTTGGTCTTGGTGGTATGAGATCTTATGAAAAGACAAAAGGATTAACAAAATGACTTGGGAAAATTTTAACCTAGAAGAGTTCGCTTGCAAGCATTGTGGTGAAAATCAGATTGAACCAGAGCTTATAGATAAGTTACAATTGCTAAGAACAGAGGTTGGTTTTCCGTTTAAGATTACAAGCGGTTATAGATGTGCAGATCATCCTATAGAAAAGAATAAGTCCGCACCAGGCACGCACGCTTTAGGTTTAGCAGCTGACATATATTTAAGAGGAAACCAAGCTCTACAAGTATTGTCAAAAGCTACTGACTATGGTTTTACTGGGGTTGGAGTTAATCAAAAAGGAGATGCAAGGTTTATACACTTGGATATATCTAAAGATGCAAACGGTAGACCAAGACCGCATATTTGGAGCTATTGATGATGGACATTACTACATTGTTATTTTGGAATGTAATGATTACACTTGTAATTATGCCAATCATTCATAGCATTAGGTCTAACGCGACAGAAACCAAAAGAATTGATATACTCGTAAACAAGACTCGGGAAGAGGTTGCTAGCAAATACGTTACTAAAGAGGAATTTGCAATAAGCATAGATAGAGTTATAGACCGTTTAGATAAACTAGACGAAAAAATGGATAGATTAATAACAGGCTAATATGAGTAAAGGCGCTTTTCAAACAAGACTAGGACAAATGGGAGATATCCCAAACTTTCAACAAACACCACCAATGGCATACACTGGTAATTATTTTATGCCACCGAAGCCAAACTATTTACCTGTAGAAAAACAAGCTATGGCAAGGGTTGACCAACCAATGTCTATACAACAACCTATAGCAAACATTATGGCTAGTGGTATATCTCAACAACCAAGAGAAACTCCAGTACCTATAGCACCGCCCATAGCACCACCTGCTAGACAAACACATATACAAGTACCTTCACTATTGACGCAACCAGAAATACCAAGAGCGCCAATACAAACACCTCCACAGTCTTTACTACAACCGCAAGATTACGGTATGGGAAGACAAGAGGAATACGGCAGACCGTTATCCAGAGGATCTTTACCACCTATAAACTTATTTAGATAATGTCTATTACACACGAAGAAGCCGTACAGGCAGAACAAGCAGAAATATTACTCAAATCAGATGTCTTTAAAAATGCTATGGAAAACTTAAAAAATGAGTACATCACGCATTGGTTAAATTCCAGAGACATCAAAGATGTAAACATCAGAGAAGACTTACATAGGTCTTTATTACTATTGCCAGAGGTTGAAAGACATCTGCGTATCCTTGCAGAGAAAGGAAAGCTAACAAAAGCAAATATTAACAAAATTAGAAATATTGGTTAATACTTCCCTTTTCACACATTCTTGATATAAAATACTTATAAATACATTTAAGGAGTATTTATGAGCAATAACGGAAAACCGACTGCTTTACAAAGCGACACAGAATTAGCTGCGTCTGCGTTTGAAAGCATACTAACACCTGAAGAGGATAATGTTGAAGATGTTTTAGAAGAACAAGATGTGGCACAAGAAGAAGTCATTGAAGATGATTCTGAATTTCTTGAAGATGAATTAGATCAAGAAATTATAGATGAGTTAGAAGATGGCGAAGAGGTTGAAGATGAACACACAGATGTTGAAGAGGAAGCTCCGCAACTTCAAACATTTACTGTAAAAGTAGATGGCCAAGAGGTAGAAGTCACGCAAGAGGAACTCGTCAACGGATATTCTCGTCAGCAAGATTATACGCGTAAAACTCAAGAACTCTCTCAACAGCGTAAAACTATTGAGCAGAAACAATCAGAGTTAGAGCAAAGGGATGCGATCTATTCGCAGTTATTACCGAAAATGGAAGCACAGTTGAATAGTGCTTTAGGCGAAGAGCCAGATTGGAACGCATTATATGAAGATGATCCAGTTGGTTATGTAAGACAACAGCAAGTTTGGAATGAACAAAAGCAAAAGCTAGAGGCTGTCCAAGCTGAACAACAAAGACTCCAACAAGAGTCATTTGCTGAACAGCAAAAACTTATTCAACAACAAGTTGAAGAGGGACAAACAAAGCTACTTGAGGTTATTCCAGAATGGCAGAACCAAGAGGTTGCCAGTAAAGAAAAAGCTGAGATTGCAAATTACGCAACTAATGTCTTGGGATATACCCAAGAAGAGATCAACTCTGTATATGACTGGAGAGCTTTACTTGGTTTAAGAAAGGCATGGTTAAGTGATAAAATTGCTGAAACTGTCAAGAAAAAACCAACACAAAAAGCACCAGCTAGAGTTGCAAGGCCTGGTACTTCTAATAAAAGAAAATCGGTAGCACCTGTAAAGAGAGCAAAACAAAGATTAGCTAAATCTGGCAAATTGCAAGACGCAGCTAAAGTTTTTGAACAATTAATATAAATTTTAAAATAGGAAAATATCATGGCTCAAATAAATAATGTCTTTGATACATACGATGCGCAGGCTGATAGAGAACAATTAAGCAATGTTATCTATAACATTTCTCCAACAGCAACGCCTTTTATGTCATCAATCGGTAAAAACTCAATTAAGAACGTAGTTTTTGATTGGCAAACAGAAGCTCTACCAACAGTAGACGCAACTGGTGAAATTGAAGGATTCAGATTAGACGGTTCTACATCTGCTTCTACTGCAACAGTAAGAAAAACTAATGTTGCAATGATTTCAAAAAGAGATGCAACAGTATCTGGTTCTCAGGAAACAAGTGATCCTGCTGGTAAAAAGTCAGAAATGGCTCACCAATTAGCTATTATGGCTAAAGCTTTGAAAAGAGATATGGAAACAGCTCTTTGTCAAAAAGGTGCTAGAACAACTGGTAGTAACACGCAAGCTAGAGTAACTGGTGGTTTTGAATCTTGGATGACTTCAAACGTATCAAGAGGAACTAATGGTGCTGGTGCTGGTGAGGGTGCTGCTCCAACAGACGGAACTGCAAGAGCTTTAACTGAACCTTTATTAAAGTCAGTTTTACAATCTTGCTTCCAAAACGGTGGTGAGCCTTCACTAGCGATTTGTGGTCCAGTAAACAAGCAAGTTATTTCTGGTTTCACAGGTAGATCTCAAGCTAGACAATTTGTTGATGCAAACACAGTAGAGGCTTCTGTTTCTATTTACGCATCAGACTTTGGCGAGCTAAAAATCGTACCATCTAACTTCAGTAGAGATAGATCACTATTATTAGTAGATCCAGAATATGCTAAAGTTTCTTACTTAAGAGACTTTAAAACAGTTGATATCGCTACAGTTGGAGACGCAGTAACAAAAATGTTGCTTGTTGAGTATGGTTTGGAAGTAGGTAACGAAGCTGCACACGGCATCGTTGCTGACTTAACTACTTAGTAGAGTTAGTCAATAACTTTAAGGGAGGCTTCGGCTTCCCTTTTTTTTGTGCTAAAATTAAGCATGGCAAAAACCACAGTAATAGATCATAAAAAAAACTTTAAATCTGTATTTGCAACAGAGGATAATAAGTTTATATACCATACCAAACAGGATGTTAATCCTACTTTGGAATATGTAAAACAATTGTCTGAACAAGCTCCAGGCAAAGATCTTAGACATATAGCAGAAGTTCCAATGATTGTATATCAAAGAGCTGTTAGAGAAGGATGGGCGCAAGATTCTGCAAAATGGAAAGATTGGTTAAACCATTCAGATAACAAACCATTTAGAACATGGAAAGGTAAAGTATGACATACGATGAGTTAAAGACTAATATTGCAAGTTTTCTTAATAGATCTGATTTGACCAACCAGTTAGATTTTTTCATTGACGCTACAGAAGCAGAGTTAAACAGAAGATTAAGAAATAAAGATATGGTAAAAAGAGCTACTGCAACCGTAGACGGCCAGTATTTATCATTACCAACAGATTGGTTGGAAGCTATTAACGTGCAAATAGACAGCAATGACTTTAGTCCATTGTTCCAACAGTCTATAGAATCAATGGATGTTTATAGAAAAAGCAAAGGTAATGCTACAGGCCAACCCGTTTACTTTGCATTGGTAGACAATACAATTGAATTAGCACCTACACCAGACTCAAGTTATACGTTACAATTAACATACTATGGCTCTATAAATGCGCTAAGTGATACGAATACAACGAATTTTATTTCTACATCATATCCAGACGCATACCTATACGGTGCTTTAAAGCATGCCTCTATATTCCTTATGGAAGATGACAGGGTTGCTTTATTCTCATCACAGTTTGAAAAGGCTATAGAAGAGATTAGAATGGAACAAGAGAAAGCAGAGTTTGGTAAGGGATCTTTAATGCAAAGACGAAAAACTTACGGAAAAACTGGCAGAAATACTTACATTTTTAAAAATAATTAGGAGAACAGAATGGCAGGATTTAGTGATTATTTAGAAGACAAGGTCTTAGAACATGTCTTTGGTGGCAATGCTTATACAGCGCCCACAACATTATATGTTGCTTTATATACAGTAGCACCAACTGATACAGGCGGTGGAACTGAAGCAACAGGCGGAGGCTATGTAAGACGATCAAGTACATTCAATGTATCTGGTACTAACCCAACTACCGCAACCAACCCATCAGCGATTGAGTATCCTACTGCAACTGCAAACTTAGGAACTATCGTAGCAGTTGGTATTTTAGACGCATCATCATCTGGAAACTTATTAGCATACGCTAACCTAGACGCTTCCAAGACTGTAAGCACAGGAGATGTATTTAGATTTAACGCTGGTGATTTAGACGTAACACTAGCTTAACGTCATGGCCAGTATAGGCTATAACAAAGGCTATTATTCCAGGTCAAAATTTAACGATTTAGCTTTTCAAGCTGAAGCAACCGTATCCGCAACATCTGGCGCAACCGCTAGAAATACTGTATCAGGTGTAGCAACCATACAGGCAAATTCTAACTTAACAGGATTTGGCAGAACACAATTCCAACAGTCTGCAACCATACAGGCAACCACAAACTTCTTAGCTGTTGGTGCTGACACAGATATAGCAACTGCAACCATACAGGCGGTTACTAACTTTACAAGTATTGGTAGTAGAAAACTTGTTGCTATTGCAACCATTCAAGCTGTAACAGACTTTGATGCTTCTGGAACACAAACAGATCAAGCAAGTGCAACTATAGCTGCAACATCTAATGTTATAGCTATAGCAAAAGACACAGACCTAGGTAAAGTTACTATCGCAGCAGTATCTAACGTATCTGCACAGTCTGAAGTATTTAAGAAGATGGAAGCTACCATCAACCAAACAAGTGGCTTTAATGCAGTCGGTGGTTTAAAATGGGAAGACATAATAGTTCCAGGCGAAGACTGGACAGACCAAGTTGTTGGTAGTGAGAATTGGCAAGAGATAGTTGTATCATCAGCAACATGGACAGAAAATACAGCTCCTAGCAATACTTGGACAGACGCAACCAATCCATCTACGAACTGGGAAACACTTGACAAACAAGAGGCAGCTTAAATGGCAGATACATATACAACCAATCTAAACTTAACAAAACCAGAACCAGGTGCAGCAGAAGATACCTGGGGTATTTCGCTTAATGCTGACTTAGACTCTCTTGATGCAATCTTTAGTAGCTCTGGTACACAGATCAATTTAAACCCAAACCAAGTTAATTTTGCAGATGGAAAAAAAGCCATATTCGGCAACTCTTCAGACCTACAAATCTACCATGATGGTAGTAATAGTATAATTAGTGATGAAGGTACAGGAGAATTAAGATTAAGAGGTTCTTCGTATGTCAAAATCATGGACACCAATAATGAAGTTGGTTTGCAATTTAGAACTAACGGAGCTGTAACTCTTTATCATAATAATATACCTAAGTTTGAAACAACTAGTTCTGGCATAGACATTACTGGAACAGCAGAGGTAGATGTATTATCTATAGGCGGTACAGCAATTACCGCAACTGCTACTGAATTAAATTATGTAGATGGTGTAACAGGTAGCATACAAACACAACTAGGCACAAAAATAGAAAACAGTGATGATGTTACTTTAGGTACTATCAGCTCTGGTGCAATTACCTCTACTGGTAATTCACAAATGGCTAACCTGGTTGTTACTGGGGATCTAACAGTTCAAGGTACAACCACAACTGTAAACACAGATGACCTAAACGTAAAAGACAAAAACATTACCCTTAACTATTCAACAGGCGATTCGTCTGCTTCAGCTAATGGTGCAGGTATTACCATTCAAGATGCTGTAAGTGCTACCCAAAATGCTACTATTTTATGGAATACAAGTGCTAATGCTTTTAAATTCTCACATAAAATAAGATTAGATGACAATATACAAGCACAGTTTGGTAATGGTGCAGATTTACAGATTTATCATGATGGTAGTCATAGTTATATTAAAGATGCGGGAACTGGAAATTTACAAATACTAGCTACTAACCTTCAATTAAATAATTCAGCTAATTCACAAAATATGATTACTGCTACAGATGGCGGTGCAGTAACTTTATATCACAACAATAGTGCCAAACTAGCCACAACCTCAACAGGCATAGACGTAACAGGCGTTATCACCACAGACGGCATGACTACCTCTGCTGACATAAATTTTGGCGATGATGACAAAGCGTTATTCGGTGCTAGTAATGACTTAAAGATATATCACTCAGCTAATAATCAGTCGTATATTCACGAGGTTGGTTCAGGTGATTTAAACATTCTTGCAACGAACCTTAAATTACAAGATGCAGGTGGTTCAACTAAGGTGCTTGTAAACTCAGCAGGCATAGACGTAACAGGAACAACTACAACTGATGGTTTGACTGTTAATAGTGGAAATACCTCATCTAATATATCAATTAGAAACGGCAGTAACAGTTCTTTTTTAAATATATATTCTGATTTAAATGGCGTTGCGGTATTAGACGTTGATGCTAGTAATGTAGGAGGAGCTCCAAGATTTCAAGTAGATGTTGGCAGCGTTCAGGCATTAAGAATTACAGAAGGCGGAGACATCTCCTTCTATGATGATACAGGCTCAACGCAAGGTTTATTTTGGGATGCTAGTGCTGAAAGATTGGGTATTGGTAACACAGCACCAACTCAAGCATTGGATGTAACAGGTGCTATAACAAGTAGTGGAAATATTTTCATGTCTACCAATGGAAGCATACTTAGAAATACAGGCGGTGCTTTACAACTTCAGTCTGATGCATCTCAGGTTATATTAAGGTCAAACAATACTACTGCTTTAACACTAGATACTTCTCAAAATGCTATATTTGCAGGTACAGTTACAGCAGATACACATTTTACTTCTTCTGATACAAATACAACTTTAAGTACATCAGGAAGCGGTGGAACTGTTCGCTTGAGACCTAACGGACTTTCTTCAACAACAGGTCAAGTTACAGTTGTTAGTTCAGGTAATGTTGGAATAGGGACTGATTCTCCAGCACATAAACTTTACATAGATTCAGGAACAACTAATGTAGCTGCTGGACTTAAATCAAGTGATGTTGGTTCTTATATTGGTTTTGAAGATGACACTACAGGTAATACTGGTTCAAATTCAAATGTTTTAGCAGGTGCTAATGGTAATAACTTTGTTATCTTTACTGGTGCTGCTGAAAGAGCAAGAATAGACTCATCAGGACGATTCTTGGTGGGTACTACTGATATTGGATTATCAAGTAGTAATTCTTCAACTGGTATAAATTTAAGACCAAATAGTGCTTCAGCTTTTGCGAGAAGTGGAGGTACTACACTTTATCTAAACAGACTTACTGATGATGGTGAAATATTAGCATTCAGAAAAAATGGCTCAACAGTTGGAAGTATTGGTACTGTTAGTTCAGGCGATTTATATATTGCAGATAACCGCAATGCAGGTATTAAATTAGATGGCGGTAATAATCAAGTTATACCTGTAAATTCTGCGGGTGCTCAATTAGATAATACTCTTGACCTTGGGAAATCTGATACACGATTCAAAGACCTTCACCTTTCAGGCACTATTAATAGCACTAAATATGACATTCACAATGAGGGTGGTGGAAGTTTATATCAAACTGATGGATATATAAGATTTGCTAATGGTAATACAGAAACAGTAAGAATAGACTCATCAGGCAGGGTTGGAATTGGCACAAGTTCACCAATCGCCAAATTAGATGTTACAAACCCAACTGCTAATGCACCAGTAGCAACATTTACAGGTAATTACACAGCTAATGGTGATGTAGCATTGTCTGAATGGCAAAGAAGTGGTGGTGCAGTTAAGGCAAACTTTGCTTATGTAGATTCAACTACAGATATGGAATTTGGTACAACAACAAGTCATGGTCTTGGTATAAAAACAGGTAATACAAGAAGATTAACTATTACTTCAGCGGGCTCGGTTGGAATTGGCACAAGTTCGCCTGCTTCACCACTTCATGTAAATGGTAATGTGCAAGTAGGAGTTGGTAACTCTAAAGAAGCATTGATACAAGCAACAAACTCAGGAAGAGTTGCATCTAATCCAGCTTACTCATTTAATGGTGATGTTGATACAGGTATGTTTAATCCTAATACTGACAACACTATTGCTTTTGCTACAGGTGGAAGTGAGAGAGTAAGGATAAACTCATCAGGTTATGTTGGAATTAATATGAGTAATCCCTCAACACCATTAGATGTTGCTGGGATTATTAAAATAACAGAGAGCAGTAATACTGCTTTTTATGGCGGTAATTATGTCAGAGTATTTAGTGACCAAAGTTATGGATTTAGAAACTCTGGAGGTACTACCAAAGCACAAATATCAATGAATGGAAATTCATATTTTAATGGTGGTAACGTTGGAATTGGCACAACTTCGCCAAGCAGTAAACTTACAGTTACAGGTGATATAGAGCAAACAACAGGCGACCTAAAATATACAGGTGGTATAAATTGGGATATAGCACATCATGGTGCATCGCAAAATATAGTATTTAAAACA
>UEXM01002225.1_pt1 | contig 14255 bp, 18 predicted proteins | sample 1796661 | NCBI WGS metagenome assembly UEXM01 (sample SAMEA4772469, study PRJEB27181) | metagenome | reverse complement strand
GTATGGCAGCTTTAACTGCACAAAACTTTACGACAACTACAGATACTTACAATACTGCCGTTGGTTATACAGCAGGAGCAGCAGTCACAACTGGCTTAAGAAACACTCTTGTTGGTGGCCTTGCAGGAGATGCTACTGATGATGGTGATGACAACGTAGCAGTTGGATACACTGCATTAAGTGCTAACTGTGGTAACCAAAACACAGCAGTAGGAACAGCGGCAGGTATTCTTATAACGGGGGCTGAAAACACTTGTTTAGGACATGGCGCAGGAGAAACAATTACTAGCGGAAGTCAAAACGTGTGTTTAGGACATGACGCAGGTTCTAATCAAATATCAACAGGTAGTAATCTATTATACATTGCTAGAACAGGAGCAGCCGCTGGTAATGACGAATGTTGGATACATGGCACTGCTAATGGTAGTTGTGTTAATGGTGACAATTCTACTACTTGGGCGCAAACTTCAGATGAACGTATCAAGAAAAACATCACTGATAGCTCTGTGGGTCTAGCTAAAATAAACCAAGTTCAAATAAGAAACTTTGAGTACCGTACTTTTGACGAATTAGATGATGACGTTAAGGCATTAAATGCTGGCAAGGGTTTAAATGTTATTAGCAAATCAGGCGTTAAGACAGGTGTTATTGCTCAAGAAATAGAAGCAATATTCCCTAGTGATGTACAGAGTATGGGTGATGGTACTAAAACTGTAACTCCAAGTGATATGAATTTTGCATTAATTAAGGCAGTCCAAGAACTGTCAACGGCATTAGACGCAGCCTTGGCTCGTATCGCAACCCTAGAAGGTTAAGCATGGACCTAATACAACGAAACTTTCCAAACGTAGGGGTTGTCGAGGGGCAACTCCCAGAGGACGTTGTGGACAACATATGGAAAGTTGTAAACGAAGCACGAGAACAACCAGAGGACATGAAGCCTGAACTTGCAGGTAACATTAGCAAGTCTATCAGGTTGGACGGTGACTCACCTTTACTCAAAGAGTTTCTTGGTGAGCTAATACCTTCGTTTATACAAAGCCACATAGAAGCTTATGGCGCACCTTGGCGTGAAACTATGCGTGAGGGTGAGGGTTGGAACTTAGAAAGCCTATGGGTAAACTTCCAGAAGCAGCATGAGTTTAACCCACCACATGACCACAGTGGCGTGTACAGCTTTGTCATATGGATGCAGATACCTACATCTTACGCAGAGCAGAAAAAACTTCCTATTTGTGCTAACTCAAATGCAGATAACCACATATCTAACTTTGCATTTAGCTACACAAATACGTTGGGCAGGGTGTCAACTTTTGCCTACAACATGGAAAAAGAGGCAGAAGGCTACATGGTTATGTTTCCCTCAACTATGCTTCATCAAGTTTTCCCGTTTTACGACAATGACGGGGAAAGAATATCAATCTCAGGCAATATTAACATTGCACAGCTACAAGGATAAGCACAATGGCAAGAGAGGCAGATCAAATCGCACAGGACCACGCAGCAATGCTGGGCAGTGTGTCGGTAATCAACAGCGTTATAGCTACCCACGCTAAAGGCAGTGATTCAACCGACACAGATTTCGGACATGACCTGACGCATGACGAAAAGAAAGCACGTGTATCTCGTAGTAACGGCTATCTCGTTCACATGAAAGCACTTGAAGATTGGGGCAGTGAGAGTTTCACAGAAATAGATAAAGCTATTACTGCGGCTAATTCATTCACTGCATAAACTTAACTTAAAAGGAGATCACGATGGCTAAAAAAAACACAAACACTGTCACGATCAATGGTACTAAATATAACTATGACGATCTAAACGACACCCAGAAGGTATTCTTGAGTGACGTTGTTGACCTAGAGCGTAAAGTTGGATCAGCCCAAGCTCACTTGCGTCAGGTGCAGATAGGTCATCAAGCGTGTTTAAGTATGTTGACACAATCTTTAGAGGTTTCTTCTGAAGACTTGGAAGCTGCTGAATAATGGAAATGGACGCGCTTTTGAACATAGTATTTGCCGCAGTAATTAGCGGTTTAGGGTGGTGGATTAAATCCCAGCACGATGAGATAAAGCGCGTCACCATTTTGCTTAACAGGACTCGTGAAGAGATGGCAAAGGAGTATGTAACCAAATCGGATAGTTCTGAAGTTCTCTCCCAGATAATGAATAAATTTGACCGTCTTGAAGAGAAAATGGACCGCCTCATAGAGCGGTAAAACGCATTGCGAGGTATATGGACGTATGATTGATCCTGTTACAGCAGTTGGCCTCGCCACTTCCGCGTTTAATATTATCAAACAGGGTATTAGCGCGGGTAAGGACATCCAAGAAATGAGCGGAACCTTAGCTAAATGGGGTTCCGCTTTTTCTGACTTCCAATATGCAGAAGACAAGACAAAGAACCCTCCATTCTACAAGATGATGAGCGATAATTCTGCAAACGCGATAGAAATCTTCGCCCATAAAAAGAAGATGGAAGCCATGAGAGAGGAAATAAAAAACCATATATCATGGACTTACGGGCCATCTGCTTGGAAAGAAGTTCTACACATTGAGGGCGAGATGCGAAGAATTAGGCGCGAACAGGCTTACAAAAAACAAGAGGCAATAGACAACGCGATTAACTTTGTTGTTGGAGCGGTGATCTTTGTCATTGCTGGCGCGGGGGTGGTGACAGGCTTCTACTATCTTGGGCGTTATCAGGGAAAGTGGTAAATGTGGTTTTTAGTATGGTTCCTGTTCACTAATAATAAGCTAGATCATTATCAACTTGAGCAATTCGCAACAGAGCTTGATTGTCGGGAAGAGCTTGAAAGGGCAAAAGTGTTAATAACGAACAGCACCACGGTGGTATATTGCTTTGAGGTTATACCAGAATAAACTGGGAAAATACGTTGTATGTGACAAAGCTGGAAAAATTGTTATAATAACGCACCACAGCGGAATAGCAAAGGCGTGGTTGGAGAAAGGAAAACGTGATGGCAACAAAGCTAGATGAATGGAAAGTTCTACCGCGTTTGATGATGCTGGTTACAACTATCATGTATATACGTTGCCTTGAGTGGGCGCTATCGCAACCTGACTTGTCAGTATCACAAGCGGGTCTAATTTCAGTTGTAACTGGGGCTTTCACGGGAAGTTTTGGCATCTGGATGGGTAAGGAGTCTAAGTAATGTTACAAGCACTTATAGGTCCAATAGCAAACCTCGCAGGCTCTTGGTTGCAAGGTAAAGCAGATAAGAACGCAGCTAATGCTGAGTTAAAACTTACAGAGGCAAAAGCGAAAGCCCAGATACTTTTGTCAAAAGAAACAAGCGTTGCCGATTGGGAGCGCATTATGGCAGAGGGCGCAAAATCAAGCTGGAAAGACGAATGGTTTGTAGTAATCCTGTCTATCCCATTGATTTTATGTTGGATTCCGGGGGCGGAAGGTTGGGTTGACCGTGGGTTTGCGCAGCTTTCAAAAGCGCCAGATTGGTATTTTTACAGCCTTGGAATTGCAATTTCAGCGAGTTTTGGTGTGCGCGGGGCGCAGGCATTTTTTAAGAGGAAGTAACATGAGTAATGCTTTAAAAATACTGCAAAAAAAGTGTGGATGTAGCCCAGACGGAAGTTTTGGTCCAAACACAGCCCGTGGGATCGTAAAGCACTATGATCTGTCACCAGAGCGTGGAGCGCACTTGTTAGGCCAAGTCATCCATGAATCAGGCACATTTAAATATACTAGAGAAAACCTAAACTACAGTGCAGAATCTATGATGAGCGTTTGGCCGCATCGTTTTCCAACTGAAGAAAGCGCAAAGCCATACGCCAGAAACCCCAAGGCACTAGCTGAAAATGTGTACTTGGATGAAAATCGTGGCAAAAAATACAAACTTGGTAACGATTCCAAGGAAAAAGCCAGCCTATACATTGGTCGCGGATTTTTACAATTGACTGGCTATAATAACGTCAAAGCCTTTGCAAGTGATATGGGATTGCCTGAAGTTATAGAAGACCCGTCACTTTTGGAAGAGGACTACGCGATGGATACGGCAATTTGGTTTTTCAAAAAAAACAATCTGTGGAAAATCTGTGATGAAGGTGTTAATGATGACGCAGTCAAAAGATTGACCCGAAAAATCAATGGTGGCTATACTGGTCTAGACCATAGGATTAAAGAAACGAACAGAGTATATAATTGGGTGAAGTGATAAATGCCATTACAACTTCTCAAGTATAACCCCGGTGTCGTAAAGGACATCACTGAGTATGCTGCTGGAAAGAACGGCCCCTTCTGGGTTGACAGCGATCTTGTGCGATTTAAGAACGGATACCCCGAAAAGCTGGGCGGCTGGGCAAAAGACCAGATCAACGCGCTGGATACTTCTGGTAACATTACCTCAACGGAAACCACCATTGAAGGCATTGCCAGACGCATGGTCTACTGGAGATCCACGACTGATGGCGAAGACCGTCTGGCGGTTGGCACTCACAATCACCTGTACATTATCGAGAACGGCGCTCTGTACGATATTACGCCTTTGCGCGATGAGACAAACGCGGCAACGACAACATCTGAGGCTTTAGACGATAGCGAGACTGGTATTGACCTAGTCAGCGTGACAGGATTTTCAGCCTCTGGTTCAGTTATAATTGGCACTGAAATTATTTCATACACGTCTATTAGCAGTTTGACCTTAACAAATTGTACCCGTGGAGCAAATAGCACTACAGCGGCAGCGCACGATTCAGGAGCTACGGTTACGCAAGTCTTAACTGGATCACTGGCCACAACAATAACAGAAGACCTTACTGACAGTGAAACCGCAATAGATGTGGCAAGCGTGGATGGTTTCTCTACGGCAGGGACTATTAAAATTGGCACTGAGCAAATAACATATACAGGTATTACCACCCTAACTCTGACTGGGTGTACCCGTGGGGCAAACAGTACCACGGCAGCTACTCACAGTAGTGGCGCGGCAGTGTTAAAAATTGCAGTGGGGCCAATAGGAACTACCAGCGGCAGTACCACAATCACAATTACAGATGCGGCGCACGGCGCTAAAGTTACCGACTGGGTAGTTCTAAGCGGGGCCGCAGCCATAGGCGGCGTGACGGCTGACGTGCTTAACAGCATGGCGGGTCATCAGATAACAGCCGTAACAACCAACACTTTTACAATCACAGTACCAGACGCGGCCACATCTACTGTAGTTGCTGGCGGTGGCCTTACAATTGTCATTAAGTATTTAATTGGTGCGGACGCTTTTATGGGGTCTGAAAGCTCATCTCCTGCCCTTGGTTGGGGCGTTGGCGGTTGGGGTCTTGAGGGCTGGGGCGAAGCCAGATCAACGAATGAGGAAGGCGTATTCCTAGAGAACACGTCTTGGAGCCTATCGCTCTGGGGCGAAGACCTAATCGCCACAGTGCGTAACGGGGCCATTTACTACTGGGATACCTCCGCAAGTACAAACAACCGTGCGGTGCTGGTATCGTCCCTAGCAAGTGCGGAGAGCGTCCCTACAGTGGCACGAATAACCACAGTCAGCTTTCCTGACCGACACTTCATTGCGGGTGGCTGTCAGGCGTATGTGGCGGGTGGAGGTGGCAACGTGGATGACATGCTTGTCCGCTGGTCAAGCCAAGAGCAATTTGAGAAGTTTGCGCCCACGGCAACCAACACGGCAGGCGACCAGCGCCTCCAAATCGGCACAAAGATCGTGGCAATGGTTTCGGCGCGTGAAGAGACAATCATATCCACAGATGAAGCCATCTACGGCATGACATTTGTCGGTGGAAATTTCGTGTTTAGCTTCAGATTGCTGGCCACAGATGCAGGGGCTGCTGGCCTCAACACCATGATCTCAATTGACGGCGATGTTTACTGGCTTGGAAAACGCAATGTGTTCAAATACGATGGTCGGGTGCAAGAGCTTCCCTGCCCAGTTCAATATTACGTCTTTGACCGTATGCAGACGCGCTACATCGATAAAACAGTGGTCGGTCATAACAAGAAATTTAAAGAAATCACTTGGTTTTATGTGTCCAATGACAATACCGCTGGCACAGTAAATCCAGAACCAGACTCATATCTGACATACAACTACGCAGAAAATGCTTGGACAGTAGGCACAATGGATCGAACCGTCTGGAATGACAGCTTTGGAGCTAAGACAGTTCCGTTTGCCTTTGATCCTGACGGCTACCTATACAACCACGAAACAGGCACTAGCGCAGATGGCGCGGCTATGAACAGCTTTATTGAGGGATCTCCCCGAGAGATTAGCGCGGAAGGTGAGACACTGTACATGGTTGATCAGGTGGTTCCAGACGTAAATATGTCTGCCAATACAAGCCTGTCCCTGTACATGAACACACGCAAATATCCCAATGCGACAGAGACAGTCAAAGGGCCGTTTACGATCACGTCAAGCACAGAAAAATTAAGCACTCGCGCCAAGGGCCGTCAGATTGCCCTCAAGTTCCAAAGCACAGGCACTACAGATGAGTGGACGCTGGGCGACTTTAGGATCAACTCAAGAAAGGATGGGCTGCGTTAATGGCACAGGGCCACCCACTTGCAAACGTCAGATTACCATCCCCGCCTGAAGAATATCAGCCGGGTTACTTAAATCGTTTAGTCAACACTTTAGAATTGTTGCAAAGAACTAATTTTTTTGCCGTATCTGCTGGAATAGATTCATCCGCAGAGCGCGCCGAAGCTACAGCGTGGTTTATATCTTAAATGCCCAATAATTATAAAAATGCAAAAGCAGATCTTACCACCACATCTGCGACAGTGTTATATACCTGCCCTGCGGCCACCACAGCTCTGGTTAAGTCAATCTTGGCGTCTGAGGACACTGGCAGCGCGGACACGCTCACAGTCACAATAACGGACGTAAACGCGGCAGTATTTTCTCTCTTCAAAGTTAAGGCAGTTGCTGCTAACACTACGGTAGAACTTTTAACAGAGCCGCTGGTTGTGCAGGAAAACGAAATACTAAAGGTAACCGCTGCTACAGCAAATAGGTTGCACGTTGTGGCAAGTCTACTGGAGATAAACTAATGGCATATAATCCTATTGTATTAAAATCAAACATTATCCCCAGCAGTGGCCTTGGTGCGTTACCTAGTATGTACAGACCCGAAACTGGCGTGAGGAGAGATTCTACTATTGAAAATGAAGACGGGACTTTTACAATTCCGACTTATCAAAGAACAGAAATTGACATTCCTGATGACTTTGATTGGTCTATGTACGGTACAAAATATGCTCCAATGCTTCGCTATTTTAATAAAGTAAGAACGGGCGAAATAATTTATAACCCCGAAGATGACAGAATTAATGAAGACCTTTTAGGCGAAATGATTGCCGATAGAGACTCAAATCTCCCCACTGAAGCAGAAATGATCAAACAAGAGCTAATTGGCGTTGGTACGCAGCTTGCTGCTGGTATCGGCGGCCAGATTGGACGTGCCTATGCAGCCACAGGTGAAATGGGTTCAGCTTTAGATGCTTATACAGGCCAAGATGAATTTAAAGATTTTCTTTTTCCGTCTGGAGATGGCGCTACTGCTAAAGTTCCATTTAGCTCTGACTCAGGAAGATTTGCTCTTAAAAATCTTAATGAAAACATAAATAAAGGGAATTTCAAGACGGCTCTAGCTTCGGATAACCCCTTAGAATCCGCTGCATACAAAACAGAAATAGCAAATTTAGAAGGTCAAAGAACTTCTGCTAATACTGACATAGTGGATAAGGCCCAGTCAGATTTAAAAACATCACTTCAAGGTGTTACTGGTAACAAAGCGACTAACTATATGTCTGGATTTAAAGACAGGGGTTCATCTTTTGGAGAAAACGCAACAGCCGCAGGCAGGGCAAACTTATATGGATCTGCTGGCGCGGGGGCAGCTACTATTGCCGCAAACCTAATTGCTGGTAAAAATCTCAAAGAATCAGTAAAATCTGGAGCTAAAGTTGGAGTTGGTACTTATGTTGGAACATTGATCGGTGGCCCTCTTGGCGGCATGATCGGCGGTATTCTTGGTGGCCGTGTGATCTGTAATGAACTCATGCGTCAGGGCATAATGACCCGAAAGCAAGTGATTCTGGACTACAAATTTACTGAAGACTACCTTACGCCGCAGCACGTTGCTGGGTATCACGTCTGGGCTGTCTGGATGGTAAAGCAGATGCGTAAGGGCCGCTTAGTCAACTTCTGGACGCACGTTGCTGGTCATCGCGCTAATGAGATCGCATACATCTACGGCGAACGTGACAAACCTGATTATTTGGGTAAAGTGTACCGCAAAGTCTTAGAACCGATCTGCTGGTCTATTGGTTTCTTTTGCCAAAAAACAGACTGGACAGTTCTCTACAAAGAAAAGGAAATTTAATATGGCCCGTGAACCAATGCAAATGCAAAACATGAATGGCGCTAATATGAGCGCCGACAATCCAATGCGGAACCTGCCGCCAGAGGCAAAGAAAAACTTGCTAAAGCCAGATGAAGAAATCGCGGCAATGCTTGTCGCGCGTTTGTCAGCTATGTCTGAGCAAGAACTATCCATGCTCGACACTGTCATCACCCCAGAGGTGGCGCAGGTTCTCATGAAGCTCCTACCAGAGCTGCAAGAGCTTATTGCGGCAGTAGAGGGCGGCGGCGCACAACAGGCTCCACAACAGGCTCCACGTCAAGCTCCACAGATGGGCGCTCTAGGCGGAATGTAATGAAAATACGCAGGGCAACAGTTCTTGATCTTTCCGCTCTATACGGGATGCTGCACGTTATGCATAAGGAATCTGAACACAGAGTATCAAGCATAAACTCTGAGAAAGGCACGGCGGCAATATCTGCTGTCTTGCACAGGGGGGTGGCTCTGGTTGCGGAAGAAAAAGGCAAGATTGTGGGTTCAATCGGTGGTATGGAGTCGTCCGACTGGTGGAGTTCAGATATTTATCTCGCAGATTATTGGTTTTATGTTTATAAAGACTACAGAAAATCGACCATAGCTATAAAGTTAATAAAAAAGTTTATGGATATTGGTAAGAAGGCAAACATAAAGGTAAAGCTAGGCCATATACATGGTGGCGATACTGATCGAAAAGACAACTTTTACACACGACTTGGCTTGGTAAAAGCTGGCTCAACGTATTTGGAGAAATAAAATGGGCAGCGGTTGCACACAATCATATACAGAACTTCCTAGTTACTCTGATGTTTCAACAGGTACGCAAATTCCAGCGTGGATGTCTGCCGCTGGTAAGGGTCTATTTGAAGAAGCTGTCAATGCAGCCAACAATCCATACCCAACCTATGAAGGCGCTAGGGTTATGGATTATAACGGGTCAAAGCTAACCGAAGATGAGCGCGCAGGCATGAGCATCCTGCGGGAAGGTGCGGAGAGCTATCTACCATTTATGAACCGTGCAAGCGATGTGGCCGACACGCTGGGCCAAGGATATGAAAGCATGTCCCAAGAGGAGCTTCTTGGAGATCCGTTCCAAGGTTCAAGCCGCGCAGACCTTCTGGGTAGCTATGAAGGTGCGACACGCGAAGAATTACTGGGTGACTACCAAGGCGCGACACGCGAAGAATTACTAGGCGATCCATTTAGCCTTGAATCCGCACAGCCGTACATGGACATATACCAGTCAGCTATGGACCCTGCCGTCCGCGAGATTGAAGAACAAACGATCCGCGCCCAAAACGAGGCCCGTGCAAGAGCTGCTACGGGTGGCGGTGGGTTCGGCTCACGTTTGGGAATTATGGAAGCCACAACTGCTGGTGAGGGCGCACAGTCCGCAGGAGACTTGAGGGCAGGCGCTGCCCGTGAAGGTCTTGGCTTTGCTGCTGGTCGTTACGACACAGAACGGTCAGCCAGAGCCGCAGCCGAAAACACAATGCGTAATCGATTTACAGAGGATCGCGCAGCTAGAGGGGCAACAGAAGACAGGCTGCGTGGCCAGTTTGACGCTGATAGATCTGCTAGGGGAGCGACAGAAGACAGGTTGCGCGGTCAATATGACACTGACAGATCTGCACGTTTTGACGCAGACACTCAGGCACGTTCTGCTTACGAAACAAACGAGGCTTCACGAATCCAGCAGATGGACGCCTATCAGGGCATGGGTACTCTGGTTCAAGATTTGCAGACGCAGGCGGCGGCTGGCTTAATCGGATCTGGGGAAGCGCAGAGGCAGCTAGATCAGCGGGCGCTTGAATTAGCATATGCTGATTTTCTTGATCAAAATAATTACGACCAAGAGCAAATCAACTTCGCCATAGGTGCTTTGAGTGGAGTTCCATACAATACGATAAATCGCAGCTACAGCACGGGAACCACTATGTCTGCAAATCCATCACTGTTTGGTCAGACATTGGCTGGCATGGGTGGTCTGTACAGCGCATATAAGATGTCACAATAGGTAAGGTGGAGAATATATAATGGCGCATGAATTAGGACATCAAGGTTTTGGCGCAGCGGCTGAAATGGGTCCGTATGGACAAGGCATGGGCGTTTTAAACACTTTAGGCGGCAGCGCAAAGGCTGGCCAGCAGGCTATGGACTATGCGCGCCAATTGTACCCAGACTCGCCAGAGGCAGATCCTTGGGAAGCTGCGTTTCGGTTCTTTGCTGAAATGGGCAAGCAGGCGTCACAACCCGGTGCAACTGTGCTTGGCTCTGCTGTTGGATCAATGCAAGTTCCTATGGATTACCTTGCCGCCAAGAAGAAAGAAAAGCGCGAGACAGACCGTGCGCGGTTGCAGACTGCTGTTCAACTGGCTCCAAGTTTGAAGCCGAAGGCGGTTGGTAAAGGTGGCTACACAAACGTCATGGTTGACGGCGAAGCTCAAGTTCTTACATCAGCAGAAATTCAAGCAGCGAAAAAAGCTGGTAAGACTGTTTCTCCTTACGAAAAGCCGTCTGAAAAAACATCCACATTCAAAGAGCGTAAGTTTTTCAGGACTGGTTTTGATCCTGTTGTGGTTAAAAACGAAACTGATGCCGCTTCTTTTGAAGCCGATCCTAATTGGTCATCTTTACCACCAGTAGATTGGGTTGATAGTAAGGGCGAAACTGATGAAGATGCAGCAGAGGTTCAGGCAAGTAGTATTCTTGATGGTGGTGTTGTTGTTACCGTAATGAAAGATGGCACTACTAAAGTATTAGATGCGGCTGGAGTTGAGCTGGAAGGTGATGCCCGTGCTGAAGCTATTAGAGAAGCCGAAGATCGTGGGATTCAAATCCAAACTGAAAGAGCTGGTGGAAGACGTGCAGCTACTGTTGCAGTTAACACATCTCTAAGTGCATTTGATCAAGTTGGAAAAAGTCGTTCCAATATTGCCAATCTTGAAGAAGCCAAGAGACTTGTTGTGGAAGAGGGCGCGAACACTGGTGTTATTGCTGATAGGTTGCCAAATTGGAAAGCCTCAACAGTTGCTCTAGACACTGTGAAAAATGAGCTTGGTCTGGATGTTGTTGGGTCTGTTACGTTTGGCGCACTTAGCCAAGGCGAATTAACTCTGGCTCTTAATACAGCATTGCCTACAAACCTCAGTGAAGACGCATTGGTTGACTGGATTGACCGTAAGATTGTAGCGCAAAGAAAACTTCAAGATTATCTTTATGCTCAAGCTATTTATTTGGCAGATGGTGACAAGACAATTGGTGATTGGCTGCGCACACAAAGAGATGAAAAAGAAGAGCGTGAGCGCATTAAAGCAGAGCGCAGGCAAGCAGGTACTGACTTTGATTTCTCTACTATGCCAAAGAATGAAATTCTTGAAATTGACATTGATACGTTAGATTCTGCTCAATTTGAGGCTTGGGAAAAACGTATGGATGAACTGGGGCTTTAAAAATGACTGAAGAAGAACGCCGCTTAGAAGCAAGAAAACGCCAAGCAAAAGCACGGCAGCAAGCTGGCTTAAACGCTTTAAATGTAGACCCAATGATACCAAAAGCTGATCCTGTTGGATATGTGGCTCCAGAAGTAGAGCCAAAATCAACAAACCTGCGCGGTAAGTTTTCAGCACCGGGGTTTGATTTAGCCGCCCAAGCGCAAACTGAAGGCGTTGTCGATGTGCCAGATCAAATGGCTTTATACTCTGAAGACGGTCTTCAAGTTCCTATTCCAGAAATCGTTCAGAAAGCCTTAGAATTTGCTGGTGACTTTGGCGCGTTTACTGGAGGCTTGGCTTCGGGTTCTTTGGGTTATGTTATTGGCGGTATGGCCGATATTGCAGTCAAAGCTGGCATGAGTGAAAACAATGCGAAACGTCTAGCCAGAGACATATTGGCAATGCCAGATGCTTTTGCTGGTTCTTTCGGAACTCTTGCAAAACCAAAAAGTTCTAGAGGCAGTATCGATAAAACTGTTGACAGCTTTACAGACGCTGAAAAGAAAGCCCTTGAAGGCGCGTTGCCTGATACGTCTCTTCCCGTCCAAACTATACAACTGACGCCTCAAGAGCTTGGTACATTGCTGCAAAAGGCATCCAAGGGTGGCATTGGATCTCAATCTGCAATTGAAAAGTTGGCAAAAGAAGCAAAGACAAACCCAGAATTGGCCGCTGCTGCTGCACGGTTAGGCATCGATCTTCCACCTGATGTTTTAAGCGACAATCCACTGCTCAAAAATGCTGCGGCTATGACCCGCGATCAAAAGGCATCTGAAGCGGCAGCTCAGTTTGAAACCATTGTGATAAATGCCTCCAATGCTGCTGATGAAGCAATCGCTGCAATCAATGCAAGCCCAGATCTTGCGACTGTCTCAGATAAAATTTTGACAAACGTGACTGCATCCCAAGCAGCTCTTAAAAAAGCCGCTGGAGATTTGTACAACGATGTTGACGCTCAAGTTCCAAAGTCAACTTTGGCGTCTGGCAACAACACTGTCATCTTACTTAATGAGCTAACTGATGAATTGGGTGGTCTAGACAATCTCAGCTCAACAGAGCGATTGCTTTTTGATAAATTGACAAATCCAGATACACCACTAACATATGCCGCCTTGGTTCGTTTAAAGCAGGATATTGGCCGTGGGATAGGTCGAGGTCAGGGTCCGTATGGTGATGTCAATCAATCTGCGCTTAAACGCATGTACGCATCTCTATCTGAAGACCAGCTTCTAACCGTTGATCAAATCGGAGGCCCAGAGCTTCGAGCAAAGTTGCGTTTGGCCAATCAGACCACAGCAAAGCAAAAGGCTTTAGAGAAGCGCATTGTAAATGCCTTTGGCAAAGATCTTGACGGCAGTATCGCTGGAAAACTCAGAACTGCTATAACGGCAGGAACCCGTGGTGATATAGGTAACCTAAACAAGATCCTAAAGGCGATACCAAAAGATCTTCAACGAGAAGCCATTGCGACTGCAATTAACGCTTTGTCAATTCCCGGTGGTGCGAGTGACTTACCATTTGGCTTTGCTGAATACGCGAAGACCATGAAGGGTTTGAAGCAGAACAAGCCGATATATAATAAGATCGTAAGCATACTTGGTCCTGACAGCGATCAGTTACTTACTGATCTTTTGAACATATCTCAGCGTATCACTGAGGCCCGTGGCCGTGTCTCTCAGACTGGCAAGGCTAACCAAGCTACCCAAGCTATGATCTTGGAAGGTCTAACCGCACAGAACATTGCAATGCGTATTATGGACACATCATTGGGTCGCAGGGTTGTTCGTGGAGCTGCCACAGGCGGAGGTTTTGTTGCTGGTGGGCCAGCAGGCGGAGCTGCTGCTGATATGATCACTGATATGTTAATTACTCCAAAGCAAAAAGTAAAAATAGCTGCTGTTGGAGATTTACTTAACAGCCCAGCTTTCAAGAGCCTTGTGGATGCAGATTTTGCGGCTAACCAAGTTGCACTGCAAACCGCTTTAGATAAACTTGAAAGATCTCCAGCGTACAAGCGGTGGCTCAAGAGTGTTGAAATGGGGCCGGGTGCTGGACGCGCACTTCTGGAAACAGCAGTTGTTGCAGGAGCTGATGGGCAAATCGCTCCCCCAATGGAACAGCCTGTTGAGGAAGTTAATGATTCACCAGCGTTGCAAAGCCTGATCGAAAGCATGGACCCGAATGTGTCAACCAGAGTGCAAGAGGTAGTCCAGTAGGCTACCCCCAATCCTTAAAGTGACCGAAGTCTTCGTTTTCGTTCCAGCCATCATTGTATTCTTTTAGCTGTTCCTCAGTAGGATCCACGACTTTGTAGCCGTGGCCAGTTCCGTTTGGCCAGTAGTGAGGCGAGTATCTG
>UEXM01002224.1_pt1 | contig 14258 bp, 15 predicted proteins | sample 1796661 | NCBI WGS metagenome assembly UEXM01 (sample SAMEA4772469, study PRJEB27181) | metagenome | reverse complement strand
TTGCGGTCTTCATGTGGTCGGGCGGACGGAACTGGGGATGCAGGTGGATCATCAGGTCTCCAGCGAAGGTGCTGTACTGTGTGGGGTTCACACCGTATGCGCCTTCGACTGCGGTTGGCTTCCAGCGATCTTTACCGATTGCTTGGAGCGTTGCCGCCACTGTTTCGCCGACAAAAGCAATCTTCTGCTTCGATCCATACTTGAAGATGGTCGAGATAAGAAGACTGTCGAAGCCAGCCTCGGTCATTTGACCTGCACCAGAACCGCCGTAAGAAGCGTATGATGATACAATGTCAACGACGTTAGTCAGACTGTTGGTCAAACCGCCAGTGTAGCGGGTTGGGGATGCGGTAGAGCCGTTGGACTCGACCTTACGTCCAAAGAACATAGCACGTTCGATGTCTGACATATGGAGCTTGAGTGCCTTAGTCATGGACTCGTCCATCTTGTCACCAGTCCGCAGGTATGTGCTGCTCAAAGTATTTGATACTTGGAACGCTGTACGGAAAATCTGGGTGTAGTTCGAGACTACGGTGGCATCGAATGTGATGGCCGTTGGAGAGGTCGCGCCTTCAGCCGCTGCAAAGCCAGCAACAAAGAGCATGGCGTTATCCGCAATCTGGTGGCTAGTGCCGCCAATGTTACGAGTAACTGTCAATGTTGTGCCAGTTGTATCTGCGGTTGCCTGCATCACTTCACCAGTTGTCTGGTTGATGATGATGGAGCCGGAGATAGCAAACTTGTTATCGTCTGCCGCATCAACTGGGATGTTGGTAGTTGAGGTACTTGCGACGGCGCCGTTGATCTTAAGAGTACGATCAGGAAGTTCATCCCTAAAGTTCTTGTACTCAGGGTCGTCAGTTGGCTCGGATGAACCCATTGCAAGCATAGCGTTGAGCGGTGCGTTGCCGTTTGGTTCGAGAAGCGTGAAAAGCTCACGGTAGTTTTTGGGGCGGAAATCGGAGGTAAACTCGCCAGTTCCGCGCATACCTTGAATAGCCATTGAATAACTCCTTCATGGCAAGAGGTTACGTTCGGGTTTGGTCGAGCAGTGCGGGTCTGTCCATCGCTTGCCCTGATGTACTAACGAGCCGTAGCGCGATACGGTACATTTGTTACTTTAGACGGTTTTGTCTGGGTGTTCGTCCTCTTCAAACGATTTTTTTTCGCTTGAAGAGGCGTCGTTCTTTCGTGCAATCCCCACTTAGTCATTTCCTGATCTGGTACAAAATTACCAAGCCTATGGTAATTTGTATCAAGTCGACCATCGGTACGGGGAAAGCTGCCATCATGTCATGCCACGTTTAGCCATAGCTGATGCAGCAAACTGATCGAAGGTGCTTTGTTCTGGAGTTGGTGCTGCGCCGCCTGATGCAGATGGTGTCGCGCCAAGAGAACCTGTGAAGGCTTGGCGACGTTGCGTGATGTTTCTCATGCTCTCGGTTGCGGGGCTGTCCAGTTTGTTCTTGAAGTTTTGCATGACTTTGACCGTCATCTGAGGGTCGACAAAGTCTTCCATTGTGAAGCCGCGCTCTGCTGCGAAGACCATGAAGTCGTCTGCGGCGGAGTCTGGCAGACCTAGTGCCTGCTGTACGCGGTCAATGTTGTTGGCGATCTGGCCACGGACTGCGTTGATCTGCTGGTTTTGTGCTCCTTCAACTTGGCCCTTTGCTGCGTCTGCAACGCCTTGCGAGTTAGCCAAGACCATCTTCAGCATGTTCTGGGTCTCAGCCAATGCTTTTTGCATGTTCGCCATGCCGGAGCCGTTGGCGTTCATCATTTCTTTGTAGCCAGGAGGGAGTGTGGCAGCGTTGTCCTCTTCCCACTTTTCCATAGCCTTGCTCATCTCATCCGCAGACATAGCTGTCTGTCCGCTTGGAGCAGTTGATTGTGCGTTGTCTGTATTGCCCATAGTCGGGTTGGACTGATTTGCCTTGGAAATGCTTTCTAGCTGTTCTGCAATTTGCTGTGGAGTTGAGCCAGGATTGGCTCTCATGTAGTTTTCAATCACGTCTGTGATCGGTTTGTATTGGGCGTTCTTGTAGTTCATCGCTGAGTAGCGATCAAAAGTGGATTTGATTTGCTGTGGGGTTAGCTTGCGGTTTTTCTTGTTGCCTTCTTGGTCTGTCTCTCCGAAGTCGATTTCATAGATGATGGCCTCGGCGGTCATCTTGTCGCCTTCTGTTTCAGGACTACCTTTTTCTGCGGCGGTGTCTGCGGCGGTGTCCTTCTTTGGTTCTGGTGCGGGTGCGGCCTGTTGCGGCACTGCGGGTTCAACGCCCATAGTGTTTGCGGCAATAGCGTCAATCATTGCGGCTTGGTCTTGGGGGTTTTGTGGTGTTGCCATTTTGCTCTCCTTGCCCAGCCTCGGCGGGGCGATTTAGTGATGATTAGTATTATTGATCGGCAGACTTCTTGTTGTCGTCCACAGCATCGAGAGCTGCTTCAGACTCAAGACGGACTTGCAGACGTATCGGCATGTCCATTAGTTGCTTGGCAGCCCAGATCGAGCCGCGCCGGAAGTTGATCTCGTCAACATCCATTTTGGCTGAGTCTGCAATGGACATTGCTGATGCAAGGATTTCGTCTCGCATAACTTCGACCATAACTTGCCAGCCATTTGATTTTTGAAGCTCTTTGACAGCCTTGAGCTTGGCATTGGGCTTCATCTATTTCTTGAGACCCCGTGCTTTGCGCTTGGGTGCTTTGCCAGCGATGACCGAACCATGACCTTTTTTGTTCATGGGACGTCTGACTTGCGGGCCTTTGAGGTTGTACTTTTCCATGTGGGCGGTTCTCCAGTTGTCTAAGACATGAGACCCATAATATTCCTGACATGGTTAGTGGTCGTCCTTACTTGCCAAGGGCGCGATCTAATTTGTCTTCGACGCGGTTGAGTGCGTCTGTGACGGCTCGCATGTCGTCACGCAGCTCGGAGCGGGAGGCGTAGTCTTCTCTGGTTCTGTTAAGCAAGATTTCGACGCGCTTTAGCTCACGGGCCTGAGTGCCAAGAAAGTAGGCAAGACCCATAATTACAATGCCAGCCAGCGCATCTATGATGTGAACTAGGTCCATTACTCACCGCCAGGGGTTGCTGCTTCAGCTTCTGCATTACGCACAGCTGCAGTCTTTACAACCTCTAGGTCAAAGGCTTGTGCTACTTGTGCATCCTCGCCTGTGGCAATGGTGATGCCATTGGCGTTGTCTGCGTCTGTCCACACATTGTCAGCGGAGTTCGCTAAGTCTCTTGCTCTAGTCACCTAGACCTCCTGTGCGTCCATCGCTTCTTGATAAGCAGTCTTTACTGCGTCTGTCCACACAGCGTTGCAGATGCCCTGCACCTCAGTGCTTTCGCCGCTGATGTCAGTGTCGGCCCAACCATCGTCAGTCTTGGTGCTAGGTGACAATGTGTGCCTGTGAAAACTGCGACTGATTTCCTCGCCATCACGCTTGATTACTGTCGCAGTGCGAACCTGCACATGAGTGCCGTTCACTACTTCAATCTTGTCTTGTACTGTTTCTTCTGTAAGTGCCATTTTTTATCTCCTATGGCTGGACTGTCCGACCCGAATCCATTGGATTAAGATGCGGCTCTATACATGACTGAACCACGAATTACCGCACTGGCATTTAATTCACTTGCAACAATACCGTTTTCACCCAGATTATCGCTAACCTCTTTTAACTCTATTTGCGTAGCAGAAGCAGCTGGTACCTGATAAGCAATCGTTGTCCCTGAACCAAGATTAATGTTGAAATAATGACCTATATGCCCACCAGAATATAAACTGTTATCCACATTGTTTGTGGCAAACGGAACATTGAAAAATAAAGTGTTGGTTGTCGTGCCACTTGGCGCACTGCCAGTTAATGTTAAATTAAACCAACAGCAAACTAATTGACCTATTTTTACATAGCTTCCAAGCTGGACGCTGTAGCTAAAGCTAGCACCAGTGCTTGTAAACGCTGGTGTGTATGTGCCTTCTTCGTAATCCTCTAGTTTGTTAGCCGAACCTGTGCCGCCCAAGTATGCGCCGCCGGAGAGGTAGAGGTCTTTGAATCTTCGGCCAGGGTCGCCGATATCAATGGCATTGTCTTTGGCCGCACCAGTTGATGACGCGGGAGCAATAACATCATATCCCATAATCATGTGGGCATCATTACCTCCGGTGCCGCCAATCCCTAAATACCCATTGTAAGCAAAAATCGACCCGACCGTTGAGCCGCTTTGTGCAAAGTTTAAGAGTGTGCCATCGTTGGTCAGCCTGTTAAATTGCCCTGCCGCCGCACTAGATGCTGTTGCAGTAATCTGACCGTTTGACTTTATTTCGCCGCCAGCAGTGCCAAATCCAGTACTCGTCTTACCCACCAGCAGATTCCCTGACGAATCCAGTCGCATACGTTCGCCGCCAGCCGTTGAGAATGACATTGAATCTGTAGCATTTCCGTACACAACTGTGCCTCTGTACCCAGCCGCACCAGCACCGTCACCAAACAGCAGCTGTGCGTTACTGTTGGTTGCCGACATAATTTGGATAGATGGGTTTACACTAGACGAATTTCCTACGGATAAGTTGAAGTCGGGAGCGGTGTTAGAAACGCCGACATTGCCAACATTATCAACGGTAAGGTGCGTGGTTGAGCCTTCTTTAATGAACAAAGAACGACTGTCAGGATACACAATGTTTAAATCATTGCCTGATGCAGTGGTGAACGTACCTCCTGCATTAGCTTGAAAACTTGGGGCTGTTGCAGTGCCAGTGAAGTTGGCCCCTGACAGCATCGCAGCACCAGCGGCTGTTACATTGGTGGCGTCTGTGACATCAGCCGCTGCTTCAATGCCGTCAAGTTTGGTGTTGTCAGCGTCCGTCCAGACGTTGTCTGCCGAGTTTGCTAAGTCTCTTGCTCTGGTCACGGTTATTCTCCTAGCTTACCAGCCGGATGGTGTCCCTGTCAGGATGGTTGGGGTTGCCTTTTCGGAAATCTGCGCGTCAAGCATGGTCTTCACTTCGGCCTCAGTCTTGGCCATGTCTTCCAAGACTTTTGTTTTGCACCAGTCTTTGGTGATGTCGTTGTATGCTGTGAACGCAGCACCATCATCGACCTCTACGCCTGTCGTGCCGTACATCGTGGCCGTCAGGAAATTGTCGTCAGCATCTTTGTCGCTGTCGGAGGTCGCTGTTACGCGCCAGTGGATGACTTTGACAACGTCAGAGTTTTCCCCTTCAGTTGCTACTCGGTCTAATTGTGGATAGGTCCACTCGTAAGCATTTGCCATGATTTTCTCCTATGGCTTGATAGGCCAGACGACATCGTCCAGCGAGTTGTATGATTTAGTAATGTCTCTAAGAGCCTGACGATAAGTGGTTTGCTCAGATGTCATTGTGCGGTCAGAGTTCGCCCACCAATCAGTCTCGAAAAGCCGTCTATCTCGTTCTCTCCTAAGACTTTGCAGTGGCAGTCGATTTTCAATTTCTGTTATCTTTGCCGCTATTTCAGAGTCAGTTGGTCGAGCCGATTCAGACTTCCACTCAATAAAGTTTCCATCACCATCCACAGAAAACCCTACATTTGGTGCTAACTCCGCAACTGCGGTTACTAGGTGTTTGTTCCTCATGTTGCAATCTCCAGAACGGAACAACCATAATACTCATAAGTTGAAGATGCTCCGTAGTTGGGCATATGGTTGACATAAGCACTTCCGTTGCCACCACCCCTAATCTTAATTGTCTGTGCGCTAGTTCCCCAACTTGCACAGGACACATTTAGGCTAGGGTTTCCAGCATATAGACTGCCTGAAAATGCGTTGTATGTGTTTTGTGAAGTGTTATATCCAACCAGCGTTGTATTACGCCAACAACTTATCCAACCCCAATCACCAGCGTTTGAATCTTCTGATACTGAAACAGTTGGCCCAATGAAAAATATGCGGCTGGACGAGCTAACGGGTGTAAAGCTAAAGCTGAACAACTGCATACCAACGCTATTACTGGTGGGATTGCCGCCACCCGTGCCTGACGTATTCGCATATTGGTGGACGCCTTGTAAAAACTTGCCGCCAACACTGAGGCCACTTGGCCCTAAACTTACCATTACTTAGCCTCCATAGCAGCTAGTCGCTGTTCCAGTTGTTCGATTTTGCGGTGTGCATCTTGCAGTGCCGACACAAGGATTGGTGTGATGCGTCCGTAATCCATACTCATCATCGCATCATCGTCATCGCCAGTGCTGACTGCTTCGGGCATGACATCGGCCATCTCTTGAGCGATAAAGCCCATAGACCGTGGGCCGTCTGGGTCAGCCTTCCAGTTGTAGCTAACAGGGTTCATAGCCATCAACTTGTCGGTTGCGACTAGCGGTTCGATGTCTTGCTTTAGACGGATGTCTGAGGTGGTGTTGTAGGTGACACCGGATGTCGTGGTTGTCACCGTGCCAATAGCAGACTGACCTTGGCGAAACTGCAAAGCAGTTCCGTTTGAGTTTCTGTCAATCCGAACCATTGTTGAACTGCCAGACCCAGTTGGGAAAACGGTGAAGCCGTTTGTGTCATTAAGAGAGGTTGCCCCCACCAAGAAGTTAGATGAGTCGTCAAACCTAGCCCGCTCACTTACATCACTTCCAGAACCTGCGGTATAAAAACGTATCTCTCCACCGTCACTGTTGTTCTGGATATTGATTTGTGCAAATCTTTCAGAGCCAGAACGTCCAGTACGGCGGCCTTCGATAATTCCATTTCTGCCTGTGTTCGCAGTATTGAAAACTAAGTTGGTGTGTTCGTCAGCAGTGGTTTCAATAGCTAATACTTTGCCACCACTTGCTGATGTAGGTGACGCAGTGCCGATACCGACATTCCCGCCCGATGCAATGTGCATACGGGTCGCATAAGCACCCGCACTATTGGTCGTGTTAAAGTTCATAGAGCCGTAGCTGTATGTACCGCCCTGCGCTTCATGCTTTACATGAATACCAGCTGTAGCAGTTTCTGCTACGCCGTTGGTTCCACGGTTAGTAAACTGGATACTAGAAAGATTGTTTGCAGTCTGGTTGCTGTTGTGGATTGCGATATTAGGGCCACTTTGTGATGACGGTTCTTTGTCTATCGTTGTACCACTATCTGACTTTTCGATTTGCAAAAGCGCGTCAGGTGAAGCAGTGCCGATGCCCCAGTTTTGAGTGCCGATTGTGCCAGTCACTGTGCCGTTTTTGCGGCATTGAATAATCTCACCATCACTATTCAGTCGGTTTAACCTTAGTGCGTCTGCACCATCTCGTGTTGAAATCAAAGGACCAGTGCCACGGGCTTCAATTCCAACGGTTGCTACATTTTCAGCAGTCTTGCCGATAAGTAATGTTCGTGACGAATTAAACCTAGCCGCTTCTCCATTGTTCACGGTAAATGCCATGTCTGGACCAGATTCAGCAGAAATCTTAGGTGCTGTAGCTGCTGTCATTCCGTTTCCAAGCAGTCTTATGCCAACACTTGCTGAGTCCGTTCTCTCAAATACAGCAGCAGCACCAGATGTTCCTGAGACATGGAGGGGGTCAGATGGTGACGCAGTGGCGATGCCGATTTTTCCATCCGATGTGATGGTCATACGGCGTAAACTGTTTGACCAAAACGACATTGCGTTGCTGCTGTGGTCGTATTTTACAATGCCTTTGTATTCAGCATCGCCAGACGTGCCGTCACTGAAATACACATTGCCTTCGCTGCTTGTGCCGCTGCGGATTGTCATTCCAGCGTGGCCAGTGTCAGCAATTGTCAGGGTGTCGCCATAGTCAGCAATGCCTTCTGTGGTTGTGTTAACAAGTAGCAAACCCGCCGAAGTCAGGCGCATCTGTTCAGCCTCATTTGTATCAAACCGCATAAAGTTATTTGAGTGGTCGTACAAAATGCGACCAGCGGAATCTACAGCTTGGTCGCCAAATCTAAGCTGACTGTTTGAGGTGTTGGAGCCAGCTTGTAGCACCATCATTGCACGGCTAGAACCTTGGCCTTTGACGGTTATATCACCAGTGTTGTTTATGGTGACAATATCATTACTGCCAGCCCGTAAATTTAACTCGCCGTTAGCATTAACAATCAGCTTGCCTGTGTCTGTACTAATGTTTCCATGAGCGGAATTGCCTTTGAAAAACTGGACAAGTTGATTGTGATTAGTGCCATCATTATGCACTTGCAGCACAGAGTTTATTCCAGCTTGGTGCATCTCAAGTGGGCCAGCAGTTAGGCTCAAAAGGTTCTCACCAGTTGTGCTGTTATGATGAAGGGTGAAATCACTGTCAGAACCAAATACAGCCTTGTCGTTGTCAGCAAAGTCAATATCGTGTCCGTTGCTTTGTAAGTCACCGCCAAGCTGGGGGCTGGTGTCGGACACCAAGTCTGTAGACGCAGTGTTTGCGATAGTGCCGTTGCCAGCTATGCTAATCCCTGTGCCAGCGGTCAATGCTGCTACCACGTTTGCGGTGTCTGTTACGTCTGCTGAAGCCTCAATGCCATCCAGCTTAGTTCCATCAGCGGCTACATCCCGTCCATCAACAGTGCCTGTGACTGTGATGTTGCCTGTGACATCTACCCCTGCCCCAAAGTCCACGTTGCCGACAAAGGCTCCACCGTTGGTCTTGCTGACCATGTCAGCCGTGGTGAATGACTTGAAGGCGTAGACGTTGAGTTCATCGTTGGCTGCTGCGCCAGACGCCAAGACGACTGTTGTGCCGTTTGTTGCTGTTACGTCTGTACCGACTTCGAGGACCACACCATTTAAGGTGACGATGAGGTTGTCTACGGTATAGCTGAGTGTGTTTGATGCGTCGTCTGATCCGCTAAAACTGGTCTGGTTTGATGTCGCTGTGTACTTGTAGATTAGTAGGCTTGCAGTGCCAGCAGACGAGGCTGCGATCCAGTTACCGCCGTCAAAGACACGCATTTCGTTTGCGACGCTGTTAAAGTAGAGCATTCCAGAAGCCAAGGCGTTTCCGTCTGGGTCTGTGCTGGGGTTGCTGGATAGTGAGCCGTGGTATCTGTCGTCGAATTGGTCATACGAATTGGCCGCAGACGCAGCACTTGCAGCCGCAGCAGTCTGACTGTTTGATGCCGCTGTAGCCGATGACGCCGCATTGTTGGCCTGGGTCGTCGCCAAAGCGACTTGGGCGGCTCCATTGCTGGTCGCTAGGCCAGCTTGGGTGGTTGCTGTGGCCGCAGACGCGGCGGCATTTGTCTCTGAGGTCGAGGCGGCAGACGCTGAATTTGCGCTATTTGTCGCTGATGTCGACGATGAGCTGGCACTTGATGCCGAGTTGTTGGCTTGGGTTGTTGCCAGCGCGACTTGGGCGGTTGCCAGAGTTACTTGAGCCGCGCCATTTGTGGTTGCCAAATTGGCTTGTGTGGTGGCAGTTGAGGCAGATGAGGCGGCGGCGGTGGCGTGGTACTTGGCAGAGTTTTCGCTGGTGTTGCCGACTGTGCCGGATGTTTTAATGGCCCAGTCTTTTGCGGAACCTGATCCTGTGTCTACTCCTGTTCCACCGATGGCGTAGGCTTTTGATGAGTAGTCTGTGGAGTCGACGATGCCGTTGACCTTTGAGGCCCAGTCTTGTGCGCCCGATACATCGACGAGTTTCTCTGTGTTCGCGCTAGAGATGAAGTTGGATTCAGACGAGAAAGTCGTGCCGCTGGAGAGACCATGTACAATGTAAACATCCTTGTTCGAGAGGGTGACGACATCGAAGTTGTTATAGGTTGTGCTGGTGCTGAACGTGCCTTCGATGCTGAAGAATGTGGTGAGGTCTGTGAAGCCAGCCGTGGCAGACGCAAATTGGCCAACGCGGAACTGGAGCTTGTCTGTGGCGGGGTCGAAACGGAACTCGAAGTTGCTTGCGCGGAATGTGCCGTTGTTTGATGGATCAAAGAGATCATCGAGCAAGTCTGTGAGATTGCGGCCCCCGATTTCTGCGGACTCAAGATATGTGTCAAGAACATGCTCGCCCGTATTAGCAGAGCGAAAGCGTATCTGTTCTCCTGTTGGTTGGGTCTTTGCCATCAGTCGTAGTACCCCATGTCTTTCATCATTCGGATCAATTTTGCCTTGGTAAGAGCGTACTTGTCGTCCGAAGTGGACTCCGTCATTTGAGTTTTCAGTTCTTTGAGTTGTTCTGACAGGAGCTGGATGTGATCGTTGACTGCTGTGACGCGAGCCAGAATTTCTGTTTCTCTGGCGGTGGTTTCGATGTTGTGAACACGCATGACTTCCTCGACGTAGTCGACGATCTTGCCGTCAATGTTTCCGGCTAGGACTTGTTGCTTATCCATTTGCACTCCTCGCTTCGCTCATTGGGATAAGGTTGCCCTTCTCCACTTCGCGGCCTACTTGCTCGGCTGGTTGGACGGATGCGCCACGCATTTTTTCCATGATGGCGAGTTGCTGGGATGGCGATGGACCGTTCTGTGCCATGTCTTTCTGGTTGACGCGGAAACGATCTAGGTCGGTGATGCCCATTGCGCGGATGGCCTCTTCGGCGATCTGGCCAGCGTTGTATTCCATGTTGAGGCCAGTGTTCTGCATGATCTGAAGCATGTTCATCCATGTTTCAGCGTTGCGCGTTGGTTCTAGGGGGAGTGTGCCGTCGATGACGAGGTAGTCGATGTCGCCTTGCAGGTCTTTGCTGACGTCGTAGTCGAGGTATCCGTCTTCGACCATGCTGCTGAGTTGGTTGGGCATGTTCTGGCCGTCGATGTTTATTGAGCCTTGCATTGAGAGGCTGTCTTGGATGTTGGCGACCATCATGCGGACCATCGGGCGGATGGTTGTGGCGGAGAGGACGCGGGATAAGACGCCAAGACGTTGTGATCCTAGTTGTGAAAGGCGTTGGACTTCTGTGGCTGTGCGAACGCCGCCTGCGGTTGGCATACCTTGCTGGGCGTCTGAGGCTGCTGAGACGCGCTGCTTGAGTTCGGACATTGCTGAGATGTCTTGGAAGTGGCCGCGCGTTACGTCTGGGACTTGTGCGATGAAGACGCCGTCGCCTGGTTTCGAGCCAGGGAGTGTGCGAACAACGCCGTATGGGTTCCTGTCGATGAGGTCTGGGACGGAGACTTGCGTTGGGTCTACGAAGATAAGGTTGTTGAGGGCTGCCGAGATGTTGTCGATGCGTGAGCGCATCAGGTAGGTGGCGATGTCGTGCATCGGCAGGATGAGGTCGTAGAGTGATTGACCGTATGTTTTGTGTGCGTCTTGGTAGAGGCCACCGATGACGGCTGGCATTTGCTGGCCGTAAGGGTTGAGTTGGAAGCGGATGACTACGTTCTCGTCGAGGATCGTGACGCAGAGATATATCTGGTCGATTGTTGGTATGCCGATCTCGTGGCCTGATAGACGGACCCATGCTTCGTCGACGACCCGTGCATCGCCAAGCGTGAAGTAGGCGTGGTCTGAGCGTTCGCGCTGGTGCGCGGTTGCAGGGTCGATTGAGAGGCCGCGCAAATCTTCTTTGTGGAAGTGGTGTGCGCTCCACGAGTTGCGCGGCGGACTGACCTTGTGGCGCAGTGCTGGGAACATGCGGAGCTTGGGGTATAGGCCAGAGTAGAGAAGTGAGTTGAAGGAGACATAGTCTGCGAAGGCTATGTACTGCATGTTTTCCCAGTCGCCGAAGTTGACGCGAGGATCAGGGAAGCAGCGGCGTGGATCGAAGTTGACGATCTGGTTCTGGTTTGATTTGCCGTCCCAGACGACTTTGGTTGGTGCGAAGCCGTAGCGGATGCTGTCTAGGAGGAGTTGTGCAAGGCGAGCTTCGCCTGCTGTACGGCGCATCTGTTGGTGGAGGACACGTTCGAGGATCATCGAGGCGTTGCGCGATTTGCGGTTTAGTCCTTCGAGTTGGAACATCGGGTTGCGGCCACCGAGTGCGGCCATGAGGTAGGTGAGGACTGTGTCTGCGATTGCACGGGTGTCTGCGATGACTGCCTTTTCGCGGAAGTCTGTGGTGCCTGCTGGGACGTAGACGTCGTGTGCGCGGTCAGCTTCTTTCCAGTGGTCGTAGCGGCCACGAATTTTGTAGTAGGACATATCGACCATTGACTTGACGTAGTCGACGATGCGGCGTTCCTGATCCTCGTTGAGGAGATGCGAGATGTCTTCGTAATTGACGAGACGCTCCGCGTACTCGGAGAGGTCGACGACCACTCCTTCGTTGAGAGATGCTCCGTATTGGGCGGTGCGATAATTTGGGCCTGTTACACTCATAGTGGAAAGATACCTTCGTTAGGTTGAGTGGTCGTCCTCACATGCCCCAGCCGCTCCACTTGGGCGCGGACTTGTTGAAGGCTTCTCTGAGAGACTTGCCGAATGTTTTGGTTTCTATGTTGTTGAGCGATTGTGATGTGTCTGTGTGAAGCATCCATGCTTCGGGTGAGATTGATGTTCTGGAGAGAACGTCGACTGCTATTGTCATAGCGTCCACTTGGTCGTCGTGTCGTCCAGATGGGAACGAGACTGCTTCGTCAATGAACTCGTCGAGCCATTGCGATTGTTCGGGGATGAAGACGCGGCCTCCCTCGATAAGAGGGAGGATCGCGTTGACACGGGCGACCTTGTCGTGGACGACCTTGTAGGGGATCAGGGACATGCCAGACTCGCGCTTGAGTTCTTGGAGGAGCGATTGGCCAGATGCTTTGTCCTCGATGTACATGGCGCGTAAGCCTTTGCCGCGCCACTTGGTGTTGAGGCGGATCAGGCGTTGCTTGAGTTCGGGGAAGTCGTACTTGCCGCGCATGATGTCGACGATGTAGATGTCTCCGTTCTTGTCCATGCCAGCGACGACTGCGACTGAGTAGTCGGCGGTTTCTGTTTTCTTGAAGGCGGTGTCGACGCCGATGACGAGGGTCACAAAGTTTTCGGGCGAAAGGTCGGCTGGGTATTTGCGCCACCATTCTGTTTTGATGATGTTACCGCCCTCGACATAGGGTTGTTGTTGGTAGAGGGACGCGAACTCGCGTGGGTTTAGGCGTTCGCGGCGTTTGAGTTCGTCGAGCGGGAAGCGTTCGGGCCAGAGTGGGGCTTCTTCTTCGGACAGGATTTTACGTTGGGCGGGAGAAACTTTGTGGAGTTCGCCGGAGTCTAGGTATTGGGGGTGGTCTTTGGGTAGGTCGCGGCGGCTGATCTTGTGGCCGTGGACTTTCTTGATGGCTGAGAAGTTGACGTGTGACCAGAGACCCTCTTTCCAGTCTGGGCTTTCCATGAGGCGTCCCGCGAGATCGTCTGGATGCCAGCGGGTGAGGATGATGATTTGTTTGGGCGGGGATTGGTTGCCCTCTGGCTGAAGGCGGGTAGAGAGTGCGGAGGTGTAGTAGTTCCATGTCTTGTTGCGCTGGGTCATGGACTCCGCGTCTTCGCGTGACTTGATTGGATCGTCGACGATGAGGAGGTTGGCTGGTCGACCAGATGTTGTGCCGCCCACGCCGACTGCGAAGTATGCGCCGCCTTGGTCTGTGCGCCAGACGTCGACAGCACGGCTGTCTTTGGAAAGGCCGAAGTCTGGGAAGGCTTGGGTCATGCACTTTTCTTCGACGACTGTGCGGATTTGACGGCCAAAGTCTGTGGCAAGTTGGGAGTTGTATGAGCAAGACATGGCGTAGCGGTTTGGATTGCGGGCCATGTAGTAGCTGGGAAACAGAACTGTGCCAAAGGTGGATTTAGCGTGACGTGGCGGCATCGTGATTAAAAGATTGTTTGTGCCGAGTTGGTCGCGCTCCAGTTTGTCTAGGGCGTCGATGAGTTCGAGCTGGAAGTCTGCAAGCGTCCAGTCAGGATAGTGCAGCTTGACGAAGCCAAGGAACGAGTCTTGGGCGTCGCGCAGCTTGATGACGTACTTGGCGACCTGTGATTGGGACATTACCCCCATAGCTGTTGACGGAGCTTTCTGCTGGCTTTGACTTCGCGGGCCTTGTCTTTGTCGACGAGTGTGTCGCCCATGATGCGGGTAAAGTGGTCGAAGATTGCTTTTTCGCGTTGGTGCGGAGAGACGTTAGAGAGGTCGACTTGCGACATTGCCTTGCCAAGTTCGTGCAGCGTGAGGTCTGCGGGCAGAGCGTCCTTCTGTTTATTGGTTACTGTCATGGTTCGGTTCCTCCTCGATGATGATGTTGCCGTAAGCCATCTTTCCGGCCTGTTCTGCCTCGTCTTCTTGGGACTCGACGTCTATAGAGGCCACGCCCTGGGCGATGGCCTCCAGTTCGGAGCGCGATAAGTCTGTGAGCTGCTTAACTT
>UEXM01002219.1_pt1 | contig 14274 bp, 7 predicted proteins | sample 1796661 | NCBI WGS metagenome assembly UEXM01 (sample SAMEA4772469, study PRJEB27181) | metagenome | reverse complement strand
CCATTAATATAAACTGCAGTAGCATTGTTGGTTCCAGTATGAGACAGCTTTACCCATTGTTGATTTTGAGAAAATGTTAGTGTGCCTTCGTTTGCATTAGTATTATTATTTTCAGCTCCTTGCTGCAGGAAAGCTACTGCATCTTCATTGGCTGCTACCCCTAGATATGCTGAAGCATTATTGCCATGTTCTTCTATGTCATCTAAAGATTGATTGTAAGTATCTACCTGATCCTGTGTAATCGTTAATGCTGTTTCGTTTGCAACAACATATTCTTGAACTTCTGCTTTATCGTCTGGAGACTCAGCCTCAGCAGCAATTTCTGCAACCTCTACAACCGCAATCATATCTACAACGACTTCGGTAAACTCTTCTACGGCAGTGTTCATTAATTCAAACTCTGTAGCTGCTTGAGACTCTAACAATGCTTGAACATCTCCATAGGCTTGATAGTCACTCATGTTACCAAGCGCAGCGTTATAAGCGTCTAACTGAGCGGTGCTGATGTGAGCAGTCCCAGCAAGGCTACCATTTGTTAAAGCGCCTCCTGTGTTTGAATAAGCATAACCAGCACCAGCAAGCTTAATACCACGGTCTATTTGATTAACAAGTGCAGTGCTAGAAGTAATTAAATTATCTAACTCATTGGAGTGAGCTACGGAACTTAACAGACACAGAGATAACGTCATCATTATTCTCTTCATCACTAATAGTTTCTCCTATTTTTAATATCTTGTTGTACCATTTTTGTGTTTTTGTGTAAGCAGGGTATGCGGGTTTTTTACTAAATGTAGCATGTACACGCATCCTTACTTTTCCGTAGTCTGGTATATACAGTTCAGGCTCACGCTTCATTAAAAGAAAAGCTCTTTTGCCTACGACAAGTTTACTGCCAGAAAGAATAGGACAAGGCGTTCCAGAAACAAACATGCTTCGCCATACATTTACGTCTTCACACATTCTAGCAATAGCTGCAACCTTCATACCTAAGTCACTTAAAACTTTAGAGTCTCTACGCCTATTACAGTCGTTATCAGATTTATAATTACCTCTAGTAATACCTATTATTCCTGTTTGTAGGCTTCCTCCTTGCCCTTGTAAACAAGTTTCTACTCCGTTTGACATATATGTGGGTGCTATTGCAGAGCCTACAGGCATGTCAGAGGAGCTTCCTGCGCCGTTATACGTATTACTAACTGATCTATCTTCTGTCTGATTATTGCTGCTTACAGTGCTTCCTACGGTATTAGTATTTAAACTGCCTTCTTGGTTATTGGTGTTGTCGGCTGTATCGCCCATAACGGCTTGGTCTGCTGCAAAGGATAACAAAGGCAGCATAAGTAAAAGTAATAACCAACGCATTTAACTAGCCTCAATAGCTCCACACCCAAGGACGAGGACGACTTTCATCCCACTCAAGGTCATCTAAATGTATAAACCTATTGTTGCCTTTTTGATTAACACCTATGCCAGTCATGCCCACTCTAAATGCAGCATCTAAAAGCCTATGCGCTTGATCTCCGCTAACAGCAATATCTATAGCATGTCCTGATGCGTGAGCGCCGGGAGTTTTTTTCTTACGCTCAATGATGTGATCCTTGCAACGGTAAGCAGATGTAACAACAAAAGGGAAACCCAGCTCCCAACGTAAGGCTTCTACTTTAACCATAAAAGCTTCGTTCATACCCTGCTCTCCACAGTGTTGACATTTAAGTTCATCCATGCTAAAATATTTATACATTATTTACTTTCCTTTAGTAAACTGTCTGATCTTTTTTTAGCTGCTTTAATAGCAGTGTCCATGTCTTTATACGTAGGAAGTGTTTCTCCTGTAATAAAATCAACAGCTCCGTCTTCCGTTAATTGAGATTCGATAAGTTTTTTAAATAATTGTTCGGGAATTTTATTACCTTTTTTATCTATAGTAGGATAGTTAACCCATTCCCCATTATCTAGTTGTATTGTTTCAGTACGTTCTGAGTATTTACCTTTTTCATCTTCATATACTTTACGGCCTTTAGTAGTTACTTTACTACCTTCAACAAAGCCCATACGCTGTAACGGATCTTCTCTATCTTCTACGTCTGTAAAAGCTGCACCAGCTTGTTGGTTGTAAGGCATACCTGTCATTTTATCTATACGCTCATCAGGTTCTGGGGCTGTATTAGGTACGTCTAACACCTCACCGCCTTTATCTTTTCTTAGTCGTTGTATTTTTTTTAGTTGATCTTCAAAAGGATCTTCTAAACTTAAATACATCATTGATTGCGCTTGATCGTAATAAGCGCTGGCGGCACTTTGCCCGGACTCTAGGTCTTTAGTTTTTCTTTCTATGCTATACATCCTATTTTTTGAAGGATCTATAGGCATAAAAATCCCCGCCTCAATACTCTTTATAATTTTTTTAGATACCCCACCTTGCCCTAGTTTGGTTAAAGCAATATCTGTGTTTTCTGGCCCATAGAATTTTACTGCTGCTTTATATATTCTATAAAGCTCTTGAAAGTTTTCGAATCTAGCTTTTTCTATTAATCGGTGCTGTTTTAACAGCTCTTCCGGTGCTTTTGTCCAGTCAGGGTTTGCAGAACCAATAGATCTTTCCTTACGTGAAAACTCAGCACCCGTAAAATACAGTTTATCTTCGGGTGTAAAGTCAGTAAAATTAATACCTAAGCTTGCTTTGTATAGCTCCTGAGCTGTGTCTCTATATCGTATGGTTTCTCCACCCCTTTTAGGAACTGCTGTTATTGCCTCACTAATAGAATACGCTGTGGTAAATGTACCGGGAACAAAAGTCTGTAATACATCTAATAAGACAGCTTCTGATCTATCCAGCATGTCTTGTTCTTTTGCAAAATACTTCTGCCCCTTCCTTCCCTTACCATCATCTGATGTAGCAGCATAGCCAATATCCAGCATTACAGTTGTTAACATAGACTCGCTAAAGTAAGGAGTAAGTAAATTCTTTAAAGCGGCTTGGCTCGCGTTAAAAAGAGTTTTATCAAGATCATCTCCTTTCAAACGACCTTCCCTAATTTCTCCTACTGCAGAAAACAAAGGCTCTTTAATTGCGCTATAAGAATCTAAAAACTGCGTATCTATAGAAACAATTTTATCATTCATAGTCATAAAAATACGACTAGAGTTTTTTGACCAAGGGGTTTCTGCCAACACTTCAGCCCCTTCTCTTTTTTCGTCTGTCCACCCCAACGCTGCCGCGCTGCCATAAGACGCCCCAGCCCAAGCACTCATAGAACCAGTAAAGCCTCCAAGCCTTCTGAGTCCTCGCTCAAGTAAGATACCATTACCTGAAGTAATTTCTTTAGAGGCTCTTCGCAATATATTGCCAGATGTCCTTATAATTTCTGCTGGGAAGGCTACGAAGTTTCCAAGAGGAAGTTCTCGTATCGCTTTAATACCCGGAGGGACTCTATCATAAGTTGGAAAAGTACTTTTAATAACTTCGGCGGCTTCTTGCCTTAATAACTTTTCAGAGGTATTAGGAAAAGCTTCTTTTAAAGTTAATAGTTCTTTTTCATATGCGTGTATTTTATAAAAATCATCTACACCCATGTAAATGTTTTCAGCGCCTTTGAAAACTATATCTGTACCACGACCTATAGGGCCCTCTATAACTTTCCCAGCCCCTTTAGCTAATTTCCCTTTAGCCTTATTTAAAGCTTTATCTGCTGCATCTGTTAGTTGTTCTTCTGCTTTAAGGGAGGCAGCTTCTATTCTTTGTGCCGCGCCTCTATAATCCCCATCAAAACCCGCAGCAATAAGCTTTCTAAACTCATTCATTTTTACGTTAGTATTGATAATACCTAACCCTAAATACTCGTCGTATTTATCTATTAATGCTTGGTCTCCTTTTTTCATAGCCCCTGCAATAATAGTTTTTACAGCATCTGTTTTTCCCCCAATAGGAAGCATACCATTAGCCAGAGAAAACTGAGCGCCGCCTGAAACATTACGAACATGCGTAGTCAAACTACCTACAGTTTTTGCTGCCTGTGTCATCCCCTTAGCGTATAAAAACTTTTGATAAAATTTGTTGTCTGATATGGTTGCAAAATGTTCTTCTCGCTGCACTAAAGCAGAGTGCATTTCTTTTGTAGTGTACTTACCGTCTAAAATAGAATTAGTACCTTCAATTTTTACAAAACCCTGATCTTGAAAATCTCTGTCACCCATTTTATTTAGTGCTGATTTTGTAAAAACATATTTACCTTTTGTCCCTAGATTATTAAAGGTTTCATAAAACTTTAAATTCTCGTAGAACTGTGAAGCTTTTGTAATGCTTAAAAGGACTGACTCTACTGGATCTTCAATTTCTCCTAAAAGTTCTCTAACTACTTTTGGAAGTTCTTCATCGGTTTTTCTGGCAGTGAATATGGCTTTATTTAATTTAGAAAGTTTTTCAAAATGCTCGCTGGGAGTTTTATCACCTTTCTTTATAATATCGTTAACAATACCTACAGCTTTTTCGTATGCCTCAGCTTCGTCTAGACCTTCACCAATATATTGATTAGTAAAGTATTCAACAGCTTTTTTTTCTATTAATTCAGGAGGCTTATAAGAAGGATCTTCAAACATTCTATAAGAACGTCTTAAATATTGTCCTATATTATTACTTAAAGATTCTCTAACTGCTTTAGGTATTGAAACATTAGAAAATTTTCCTGTCATTTCGTCTATAAGATCTCTAGCTTTTAAAGTAGAAGAAGCAACATCAAACGAAAGATCAAACTCTTCAGCGAACGCCTCTATACGATCTTCAGGATCTACATCGTTTAAAAAAGATGTATTAGAATTTAAAGCATTTTGAACTTTTTTAGCTGTTTCAGCAGACTCCGTAGCATCTGTAATGTTATCTAAAGATCTTTGTAAGTTCCCAGCTACGAACTCTGCTCTAGATGTTGCTTGTCTTTGAGCAACGTCAGCGTACCTTCTAGCTTCAAAAACTGGAGTAGTGAATTGACCTTTAGAAGAAAAAAATCTTTTACCTTGCTGTGATAAGTAGGCCATGCTTTGGGAAAAAATTCCTTGAAGGTTTTTAGGAACAACAGTTTCTTCTTGATCAACCTTTCTTACTCTAATTTTTAAGGGCGCGTCCTGACTTAATTGCAGATTTTGTTTAGACTCATCTAAAAAACTTAAAGAAAGAATTTCTCTTTCCTTTACCGTCAAGTTTTTTAAGTCTTTATTAAAAAGCTTTCTGCTTTTATTAGCAGCCCAGTTAGCTGACTGAAGACCTTTAGATGCTGTAAAACCTAAAGCAACAAACAAAGGCTCTTGCGCCAACAACTTAAACCGCTGCATAGCTATGCTATCATCATCTTCAGCTGCCAAAGCTTCTGCGAAAGCAGCTAAATAGCCATCATTAAAGTTTTCAGTAGTAGAAAGCATTTCTACCGCTTCATTAGCAAGAGTATTTGAAGGATCGTCTAATACTTGTGTTACACCGACTGCGGCGAGGGTGGCCTTAAGGACTTCATCTTTTTTAGATGCAGCTTTACCTAAACCTTTACGTAGTCCAGCATATCCTGCAAAGTAAGACCCTATATCTAATACTGTACCATAAGCAGTTTCAACTTCTTTAACCTTTCCATCTTTGTCTAAAACTTTATTTACTGTGCTTTCATCAAGGCCAGCAGCCAACGATTTATCCCTTACAAAATTAGAAAAAGCTTCGCTGCCCCATTCTTCCTCACTAAAAACACTCTGAGCAGTATCAAGAATATCGTAGCCTAGTTTAACAGTTCCTAAAGCAATATTTGTAGCTACTCTAGCAGCATCATCTTTTTCTTCTTCGGTTTTATCTCTTGCAATCTGAACAGCAGCCTTAAAAGGAAGAGTAGATATTTCAGTATATAGCTGACCTGCTTTTTGTAAAAAAGAAGGCTCTTCTTCGCCTGACTGCTCTTCCATGGTGTAAACATTAGAAGTGTCTTCTTTTTCTTCTTCACCAAGAAGCTCCTCCAGAGTATAATTAGTAACTTTGTTTTCTTCTTCTTCTTCTTTACCAAGAAGTTCTTCTATAGTATAATTAGGCATTAACTATTCCCCATGAATGGAATATCATATGTTCCGTCAAGCTTTCTAGTAAAAGTTTGTCCGTTAGATAAAGTTCCAGATTCTCCGGGCTTTGTAGCCGCTATTAATTTTTCATCTTCTGGAGTTAGTTTAGGAGGAGGATCTTTGCGGTCTGGAACCCCTAAAGCAATTACTGGAATCGGTCCCCCCGAAAGAAGACTAGAGCCTGTAGTACTACTACCAGAGCCGCTACCTGAGCCGCTACCACTACCTGAGCCGCTACCACTACCTAAGCCGCTACCACTACCAGAGCCGCTACCTGACCCACTGCCGCTACCGCTACCTGACCCACTACCTGAGCCGCTACCTGAGCCGCTACCGCTACCTGACCCACTGCCTGACCCACTGCCGCTACCGCTGCTTGAAGGAACAGGCATGTCTTCAATAAGAGCATCATACTTATCATTGATTTCTCTAACTTTTTGAGCGTATATTTTTTCTAAATCGTTTAGCTCATAAGTATCGCCTTTATAAAACCCTTTTTTATCTGGGGATTCTTTAGCTTCTTGATAAGCTGAAAGAATGGCGGCAAACGAAGTATCACCTGCAATCAGTCTTGTTTTTATTTCTACCTTCCTATCTTTTTCTCTAGCTTCACGGCTGGCCACGCTTTTCATATTAGCCGGTGTATCTAGTTCATCAAAAACTTCAGTTATAATCGCCCTATCTTCCATAGTTTCTGGATTATAAATAGTTATAGAATCTTTTTTTTCTTTTACTCGTTTTTTAAATTCGGCATAGGCTTCTGGAGTAAAGTGCTGTTTTGCCTGTGATACAGGATTAAAAGCTGAGTTAGCCTTTCTAACAAGATCAAGCTCTCGTTCAGCTATTATTTTTGGTGACAGTTTTTCTGACCTTACCGTTGTTCTTGACACAGGGTTTTTACCGTTTTTCCAGTTAACAGATGTTCGATCATATCTAGATACTACTTCTCGTTCTTCGACTGTACCATCTGGGGCTGTAAGGTATTCGTGCGTTGTGACTTCAAAAGGCTTATAAAAATCTTCTTGGTCTTTTTTCATAAGAGGAGCAGCAGCTTCATAAGCTTCTGTCATGCTTGCCCCTTCTTCTTTAGCGGCTAAATAAATTTCGTAAGCATCTCTATTTTTAGAGTAGTTAGTTTCTAAAAACTCTCTTTCAGCTCTTTGATCTTGTTTTTCTGTAGTATCTCTTTGAATAATGTCTAAGCCATAGTCAAAAACGGTACGGCTTCTTCTGTTTTTTAGATTATCACTTAAAGCACCTCCGGCCAAAAACGAAGTAGCAGCATCATAATCTGATTTTGTTGTTTCGTTTTGTTTTTTAATGTATTGTTCGGCAAGCTCTGATCTATAAGAAAGCGATAAATCCGACTCAAGGAAAGCTCTTTGGGTAGGGTCTTGTTTAATTAAGTCCTGCGTAACAGCATTTAAAGCTGCTGGGAATTGGCTTGCTTTTGCTTGAGGAGTAATAGAGTTTTCATAGGCTGTGACAGCAGCGTCTGCGCGTGTACGCATTGTACTGTCCTTGACTTTTTGTTCTATAGCGAATTTACTATTTGCAAAGTCTTCATATTTTTTTTCAAAAGGGCTTTTTACAAAATCAACGACCTGCTCGCTTATAGCACCTAGTACAGGCTTAGCTAAGTAGCCTAAATACCTATCTCGCCTAGCTCGTTTTCTTTCTTCTTCAAGTTCTTTCTTTTGAGCTTCAAAGCGTGTCTGCTGCGCTGTTCCTAAGATAGAATAATATTCACCTAGCTTTGCCATTATCTTTCTCCAAGAAGTGAACGCTGTGGAGGCGTTACATTTTTTAGTTTCTCTGCAATTTCTTCAGGAAAGTTTTCAGGCTCTTCTGTCCCGTCTACTTTTTTAAGAGCTGCATTCATTTCAGGAAGCTGATCTCTTTCTGTTTCAGGATACTCGTCTGGGTCACCCATAATAGTAAAATCTATATCTGCCTGTTCAGCCAAAGCAGCAATCATATATGTTAAAGGTTCTGCCAATAGGAGCATCATATCAGGATTGAAAAGACCTTCTTGAAAACCTTGAAACAGTAAAGGCTTTACAATTTCCATTATAGAAACATCATCTAGTAATGCTTGTAAAATGCCTTTATAAATGTTTTCCTGAGTCATCATTTCAAAGTAATGCTCAAGAGCTTCTTCAACAGTTGTATATTGTGGGGGCTGCTCAAAAGGCCTAGGAGATGCAGGATCGTCCGTTAAAGATTGACCCGGAATAGGTGCCTGAAAAGACGTACCAATTCTGTTGAAAGCTTCTTCAGTTTCTTGTGACATATTATGCTGTCCTCTGTTGTAACGATCCCTGCCAAATTCCTTGCGTGTTTGTATCAACAAACATAGGCTCAACTATAAAGTTAGCAGCATTGCTGAAAACTGATCCCTGCGCCCCATATACGCTCCCTGCTAATTGTTGTGACGCATATAAACTATCATCCTTTTGCATATAAAAACCTACAGGGGCAGCTTTAGGACTATCTTGCATAACACCACCTATTTGACCCATAATAGCTGAGTCAACAAATTTACCGGGAATTTCTTTAGCTTTGCTATAAGCATCTTGAGCCAGACCACCTTCACCCGTGTCAGTGACATAATCAAATAGTTTGCCCGGAGCCTCTGCTATTCCTGTACCTATTCTTTCTAAAAGGCTTGGTTGTTTTGAAGCTAAAACGCCTTGACCGCCCATGTCGGGAACTTGCGTTGTGAGGGAACCTGAACGGTACGGAACCTCTGATTGTAGGCTTGCGTCAAACTGAGCTTGCATATTATTCTGATAAGAAGAATTAGGAGATAAAGCGTTACGCGCATCAGGCATCCCAGTACCTACTGATTCTGTACCTACACCAAACTCTTGTTTTCCAAAATCTACTTTTCCAGTAGCCTCATCTAAAACTCCTGTTTGAGCCGGTGCTTCAATTGTTTTTAAATCAGTAGTCGGAGCTTTAACATTATTAAGAGGAGTACTTGCAGGTAAAACTTGCCTACCAAACAAAACATCTAAGTTTTTGTTAATGTTGGCACCAGTACGTCCTAATACACTTTCAGACCCTTTGCCAAAGAAAGAAGTAGGAGCGCCTTCAATACTTACACCGGGAATCTTATTAGCCAAGTATTTACCTGTATTACCTACAAAGCTTTTAACTCCGTCAGTAATTGTTTTAAATCCTTGACTAATTTTACCGCCCACAGTATGTGCCATTTTTAACACATGCCCTGCTCCTCTAGCGATGGCTCCTCCAATACCTTTACCGGCTACACCAATTAAAGTGTTTGCAGCACTACTAACCATGCCGCCTAGGCCAGACATCAATGCCCCTAACCCCGGAATAGGAATAAACATCATAGCAATCTGACCAACAATACCAATCTTGTTCATAAACTTGCCAATTGATTTAAAAACACTTTTAATAGGTTTAAAAAGTTTTTTAAATCCTTTTTTAACGCCCTTCCAAATTTTACTAAAAAACCCCATTTAATTCTCCTTATTTAACCGCCAGTAAATAATTCAGCGCCTTCAATCTCACCTAATAATTGAAATAACCTATTTCGTTTATTTATAGCATCTGAATTTTTACTTGTCATAAACTCTGCGTTTGAAAGAGCAGCATTTAAAACATTAACTTTACGATCAATATCAGCTTGTCCTGCTTGAAAGTTAAAAGCTGCTGTGTCTCGTAAAGATTGCCACATCTGCGTTTGAGTAGTTTTGTCCATATCAAACTGAAAGGATGCTGTTTGTTGATTAGCTGCATTTTGAGCCGCTGTTTCTGCAGTGTTAGCAGACCTTCTCCATGCTACGTTAGACTGTTCAACAGCTTGAGCGTTGGCTGCGTTCCATTGTTCAGCTTGTGCCTCCATAGAAGCATTAAACTTACCAACATCTGCTGTAATCTGTGCATTGATTTGATCAGCTTGTAAATCATTCCCAGCATTCTGAGCAGCAATTCTATTCGTTTCAGCAGTATTAAACTGCTCCATAGCATTAGTCTGAGAAGTATTAAACTGACTCATGTTAGCTTCCATAGATGCCATAAACTGTTGCGTTTGATTCTCTGACGTAGCATTAAACTGTGCAGCAGCATTATTAGCAGCCTGATTAGACAACATCTTTTGCTGCTTGTTCTGCTGGTCAAGGATATTAGCTTGTTGCTCGTTAGCCAAGTTAGCCATATCCATCTGCAGGAAAGCCTGTGCGTTTTGTACAGCCAGTTTAGTATTTTGATCTACAGTAGCTAAATCTAAATTAGCCATAGCCGTAGCATTTTGCATTGCAGCTTGTTGATTATTATTTAAGTTAGCTAACGTAGCAGTTTGCATAAACTGACTATTAGCCAGAGCCATCTGCTGATTAGCATCAAACTGTTTCATATCCATGTTAGCGTCTATCTGAGCATTAAACATAGAAGCTGCTTGCTCGTTGGACAAATTAGCAAGTCCCATCTGTTGTGCAAGCTGTGCATTGGTCTGGGCTGCTGCCATTTTCTTTTCGTAGACCTGAAGCTCTGCCATGTTTTCAGCAGACATGTTTTCTGAACCAGCTTTATTTGCTTCACTTAAGTTAGCTAAAGATATTCTTTCTTCCATAGAAAGGTTAGCTAAGTCAGCTTGCTGCTTTAACTGTTCATTCTGTGACATAACCTGAACATGCGTGTTAAGCTCTGCCAGCCTAAAGCGATTGTCTTCAGTAAAGTTAGCGGCATCTACATCTGAACGCTCTTTAAGATTTGCAAGCTCCATTTGCTGTTCATTAGACATGTTAGCCATATCCATCTGCTGGGCCATTGCTGCATTGGTCTTACGGAAATCAACAAGAACATTTAAGTTAGCCAGCCTTGTTTGCTGCTCTGCAGACATGTTAGCTCTAGAGGTGTTATTACGCTCTGAAAGCTCTGCAAGTTCTACTTTAAGACTAGCATCAAGATTAACTTCTTCCATACGCTGATTAAGTTCAGCCTGTCTAGTAGCTCTTTGTACCTTCGCATTAAGCTCTGCAAGCTCAAACTGATTCTCTGCAGTAAAGTTAGCAGCATCTGTAGCGGCCCTATCTGACAACTCAGCCATACGCATCTGTTGATCATTAGAAAGATTAGCAAGCTCCATCTGTTGAGCCATAGTAGCGTTAGTCTTTTTAAAGTCTACTAAGGTGTTTAAGTTAGCTAATCGTTGTTGATTTTCTGCAGTCATTGTGTCTTTTGCAGCAAGATTCATATTATTTAAGTTAGTCATCTCTGTTTGTAGAGAAGAACTTAAATTAGCTTTTTCCATATCTTGCTGAAGCTCTGCTTGCTTCATTATACGATTAATCTTAGCGTTGTAAGAGGTTAATCTTGCTTGTTGCTCTGCAGACATATTCTGAGCGCCAGCAGCATTAAGAGCCTGTAAGTTAGCTAAGTCCGTTTTAGTTCCTGCATCAAGGGTAGCTATCGCAGCCTGTTGACGCTGGCTAGACTCTTGAGCCGCTTCTTGTTGGGCAGCTTGAAAGTTTGCTAGTTCAGTCTGTTGTGTCTGCTGACTAGAAAGCATAGCAGCTTGCTGTCTAAACTCACCCTTTTGCAGTTTAATTTGCTGTGACATCTGTGCAGTTTGAGATGCTGCTGTCTGCCTATTAGACAAATTAGCCATACGAATCTGCATAGTATTCTGAGCAGAAGCTAAGTTAGCCTGTTGCTCATTACTAAGGTTTTGTTGCGCTCGCTGCTGTAAGGCCTGAGCGTTGCTCTGAGCCATAGGTAAAGCACTTTGAATGATAGCATTAAAGAGTGCATCACGGCCCACAGTGGACGCTGAGAGGCCTCTCTGAGCCATCTGCTGCTCTATGGCTGCTACTGCTGGTCTAGCCCATGCAGGAGTCTTACCGTCTTCCATACCTGCTAAAAGGTTTTCCATCTGTGTAGATACAAGAGCTTCTTCAGGCATGGCGGCTACAGCAGCTGTAACAACAGGATCTGCTCCACTATCTATTTGAGCTTCTACCGTTGCAGGATCTTCTGATATTGCAGCCGTTACTTCTTTAGGAAGGTTAGCAACAACAGAAGCCATATCTGCAGCAGCTACTCTACGCGCTTCGCCTGTAACAGCTTGCATTTCAGAAGCAGCCATTGTAGGCACACCACCAATCTGTGAAGCATTTCCTTGCGGTGCAGTTCCTGTAATTGCTTCACGGCCTTGTAAGTCTACTGAAGGCGCATCACCTAGTTTTTCTGCAATGCCTTGAGCAGCTTCACCAACTTGAGCAGTTCTTTGTGCAGCTACTTTATAAGCAGGAACGTCATCAATTTCAGTTTTACCGCCTTGAGGTGTAAAGTCTGTCCCAAAGTATTCAGCCGTTGCTGCCATTGCTTCAGGAGTTTCTCCAAGCTCTTGAGCGGTTCTTTCAGCCGCTGTACCCGTTTGTACTTCTCTTTGTCCTTCTTTTGTAAACTCAGGAAGATCTTCTATAGCTACTCCGCGACCTTTAGCAATCTTTCTAAGCCTTGCACGTTCTTCGTCGGTAATTTCAACAGCAGTTCTAGTATCTACTGTAGGGCCTGTTACGTCTCCTACTGTAAACTCATCTTCAGAAGTAACACCTTCTGCATACGTTTCAGCTTCAGGTCTAGTAGCAGCCGTTCCTTTAGCAGCATCTATTTCTTCTTGAGTTAAAGTTTCTCCCGTTGCTTCTTGAGTAAGGCTTACTATAGGATCTACTTTTGCAAGAGCGCCTGAGTCTTCTTCAATTGTACCTGTAGCAGCTTCTGTTGCTCCTATATCATCTGCTTGAGAAGCTTGATATGTTTGAGCTTTCAAGCTTGTTCCAAAGTCTCCTTCTAATTCAAACTCGTCTACTAAGTCTTCAGGGTTTCTTGTAAATGTATTACCTTGACCATCTTGAAATCTAATTGTACCATCACTACCAATTTTATATTTAAGCCCTGTTTTTTCTGCAAAGGCTCTAGCAACATTCTGAGAGTCAAAGCCTCCGGGCATTTGAGCTTGTTGTGCTGTACCTGTTGTAGCAGTAATATCTTTTGCAGAAACGGCAGTAGCTGTAACATCTGTAGGAGCAGTAACTTCCTGTATATCTTCTTTACTTGTTTGAAGACTAGGATCAGAAATCATAAAGTCACTGGACTTTAATTGCGTTGCTTCATAAAACTCTTCAGGCGTTAAAACCTTTCTAGCCTGATCACCAGTAAAACCAAATGAACTATTGTCTTGAATATAACTACCTGTTTCAGGATCATAGCTATATACAGGGCCTATGCTAGGATCACTAAACTTACCTGAAGCATTTTTAGTTGCTTGATCAGCAATAGCAGTATAGTCTACAACTTGACCAGCTTTAACAACTTCAGCTCTAGGAGGCGTATAAGGTGTTTTAGGTTTACCTTCTTCATCAACACCACCTTCTCCAAAAGCAGGGGGATCAACGGGATCAGCAGCTTCGTCATCGCTACCACCACCACCAGTGCTACCGCCACCATTACTGCCTAAAGAAGCTTGCCAAGCTTTTAAAGCTTCTTGATACGCTCTATAACCTTCACCGCCTCTTCCATAGTCTCCTCTTTGAGGCATCCCAGAAAGATCTACATCAATATTAAAATCTGTACCAACACCAGCAGATGAAGCCGTAACAGCTGTAGCAGCATCTTGAGCTTGTTGAGAAGCAACTGTTTTAGATGCTTGTGTAGGTTGATACTTTACACGCTGCTGTTGATTATTAGAAGAAACTGTTTTAGCTTTTGAATTTTTTAAAGCAGCAGCTACTTGATCATCAGTAAAGCCTAAGCCTTCAAGCCCTGAACGAGAAGTACCGCTAGGAGCAGGAGTTTTAACTGTCTGAATAGGCTGCTTTGTAGGTTCTTTTCTACCTACAGTTTTAACAGGACCAGACCCCGGCTTATCTTCTTTTTTTGGAATAGGCTGCTTTGTAGGTTCTTTTCTACCTACAGTTTTAACAGGACCAGACCCCGGCTTATCTTCTTTCTTTGGATTAAGCTGCCGTTCTCTATAAGATCTACCAAAGTCCTTAGCAGTAGTTCTTCCACCCCTTCTATAAGAAGATCTTCTTTTCAAAGCCTTTAAAGCCTTATTAGTATTCCTATTTTTTTTACTCATAGTGCTTACTCTTCATCTTTAATAAAAAAGTTTCTTACTGTAGGGGTTTCCCAAATTCTAATACAAGTCCATATAAG
>UEXM01002217.1_pt1 | contig 14293 bp, 6 predicted proteins | sample 1796661 | NCBI WGS metagenome assembly UEXM01 (sample SAMEA4772469, study PRJEB27181) | metagenome | reverse complement strand
AAGACTGCTCAATCGTGGTGGTTTCAATAGTATTATTGGCCACTGTATAAATAGTGGGGCTCCAATCTTTTAATCGAGTGTATAGTCTAAATCTGCCAACCTCTGAACGTGAATATTCTGCCTTCATATTTGAAATATTAATAACATATTCAGGGTTGGTTTGTGTGGTTGCCATATCAGATGTTGATCTCTGTTTAATAGTGAGAGTCTCGGCGTGCCAAACTTCATCGGTATCGGGGGCGGGAGCTTGTGTATACCATTTAGCATAAACGGAGGTTCGGGAGGTTGCTAGTGTTCCTTCAGCATAGTATATTCCCTCGCTTTCTCTTACTCCAGTCCAGGGAGCACCTATTACTTCTAGGTTATCGCTAGCCTTATAAAACTGGATGTTTGGAATGTATGTATCAAGTCCTTTGATGTCGGTGGGGCGACCCTCGACGTAGTTTCTTAAATACAGTCTATGTGTGTTGTCTGCGGCTGTCATCAAAGAGCCAGAAGCATAAAAGTTGCCTCGGTCGTCTGTCTGTGCTGAATCCCATCGTGCTTCGAGGGCTGGCCTTTTGAAAAAGAACTCAGAGCCACGAGCAAAGAACTTCTTTGTATAATATGAGCGTTGATCTGTGCCGTCTTCAAAAGAGCCACTCATAGAGATTAAGACTCCGTAGTTGTTTTTTGTTCCGGCGATCCACTGATCAACAAGGGTTGTAATATCTATTGATAAGTCCTCGTCTCCGTCTTCAAATGTTGTTGTATATACTGGGGTTGCATGAACCTGTCCACCCTCAGTTGTCCAAGTAGTAGAGGCAGCACGGTATTTCCAGCCAGAGCCAGATCCACCATTGTGTGCGTCGGCATCCTTATATTCTTCCATATCAAGCCCGTGGCCCTCACTCCATTGCTCGCTTAAAGGCTGAACAACAACTGTAAAGTTTTTTGGAAGTGTATTTGGGTGGACTGCGTTATAAAGATTTAAAACATATTTAACGCCAGTTGTAGGGACAGTTCCGGCAGTACGATCAGCAATAATAGTTGTCACTGGGAACTGTACGAGTATTCTTGACTTTTCCAACTCACCAACGGGTGGAGTTGCGTTATCGAAAGTCTGTCCGTAGATTGAGAAGACCTCTAAAGAATCAGACAGGCCCATGTTTGAACCAGTGGCTCTTGTTGATAAATCTTCCTTAAAAGCGTTTGTAATTGTTGTGTCGGCTTCGGCTATGTATTTTTTAATAGACATTACTTGATAATTCCCTTGATGTCAGTTTTCAAGAACTTTACTTCATAAACGACGTTCTTTGGCATTTCGATGTATCGACCATCAGCGGAGATTGCTTCCTCTAGATCAAAACGTATGCTTGAATAATTGGTGCCTATCTTCTGATACACTCGCACACTGCTAACATCCAGAAGACCTTCTACCTCTTTAAGCTTGGCGTAAATGTCTGTAATAAAGAATGGTTCTCCAATGTTTGAGTGTGTTGAGAAGTGTTCTCTTAATCTTTCAAGGGCATCAACATATATGTCCAAAGAGTTTCTGTTTACATCGCCAATCGCTTCAAAATCAATTCCGATGTTTATAACCTTGGCATCTAGAAGATCGATTGTGTCGTTAATCATCTTGTTTTTGGAGAGCCAAGTTTTAATATTCTTTTTAACCACAGAGTTCGCTGATGTTAGGTATCCATTGGCATCCTCGGCGATTAAGTAAGCATTTAGATTTCTCTTAAAAGAGTCGTCGTCTCTTACGATGTTAACTCTCTTTACAGAGCCAAACTTTGGTGGCATCTGATATATTAAAGCCTGATAATCTTCTCTCGTCACAGCACGATTCTGTGTGGCGAAGTTATCATAAATTCTTGTTTTGAGTTCTTTGGTGCTTGGTATCGCAACGTCACCGATGATTGGTGACTCGTTGTCAACCTCGATTGAAGACCTCACACTAGAAACAGAGCTAGCAGTTAGTGTAGATGGGTTGATAAACTCTAAGATAGGACTAGAAACAGTGTTCAACTGTCCGGTCTGACTATTGGCATTAGAAGTGTTGTTTACTCTTGCTGTAACAATTAATGTGGTGTTTGATGGGGAAATCCCCATCTTATCTGTTTTGACCAACTTGCTTGGATTGAAAGCTGTGTCTGTTGTATATGTTCTTCCATGTCTCTGGATTACAGAAGATGCGGGGTCTGCGATTGAATCTTCGGGTGTATCAATCTTGGATGAGGCACCGAACTGTAGAAACATCTTTCTTCCAACAATTTCAGTTACAAACCTTCTTGGTGTTACGAAAGGCTTCATAATTGCTGTAGCTTGATCATTTGTAGAAGAAGAGCGATTTGCTATAGACTTATAAATAACATCTTGTGATAAGAACTCTGTCTCATAATATTCGTTTCCATCTGAATCTACAACGGAAATGATTTCTACAACGTCATTTGCGTTTAAAGAAAATCTCAAAAATTCTTTGTGGGCTCCCAGAGTAACTGTCTGCTGAACAAGTTCTCCAGAGACGACCTCTCCAAATGCTTTAATTGCGTAAAGCTCGGGTGCTCCGGTGGATGCGTTAACTCTAGAAACTCTAATCTCGTTATTTGGGTTACTGAAAACAACATCTTCATTTAGAATGTATTTTGCTCCAGAAGCAGATGTCACTTGTGTTCCAAACTTTAAGATTGGAGCATATGCTAAATCAGGCCCAACTGTTGTTTGGAGTGCGGGGACGGATACAAAGAATGAGGCAACACCAAAAGCAGAAGAAGAGCCGGTGTATTTATAACCCATCTGTCTTCCTAGTTTCAATATATTTTCAAACTCTACAGATGTGTGTAGGAAGCTTTCGTTTGCCTGGTAATCTAGATAAAAGGAGAGGATGTCTCCAATATAAGATACGGAGTCAACCATAAGAGAACCGAAAGATGCGTCACTAAAGTCTTGATAAGTGTCGGGATAGTATTTTTTGATATATTCTATAAGCTCTTCTCTTATAGAATCAAATTCTCGACTTGTATATTTTATTGGAAAGGTCTTCTTAGACATTCACTCGTCCTCTTATTTATATAAATATCTCGTTATGGTAAAAGTTCTATATAGAAACATCAAGAGTCAGGGAATCCATCATCTCCAATGGTGTAATAGAGTAACTTAATGTTATTTTAATGGCGTTCGGGAGAGCCATTTCTGCGTCAATGTCTGAAAAGCTTATAAAATCTATTTGTAGGTAGGATAAATACCTGGCAACCTGATCTCTTATCTTTGAGTCAATATCGCCCTTTGTCAAGTCCGTAAGCGGTTCAAAAAGGTAGCTTCTAATACCTACGCCAAACTCTGGCATCATCACTCTTTCTCCTGGGGATGTTAGTATCAACATCTTTAGGTTCTGCTTCACAAGGGATACATAATCTTTGTTAAGAGCGTATCCATCTTCAGCATCTATAGAAAGTGGTAATTTTGGCGATAGTCCAGGCATATTACTTTAAATAGTTGCGAACACTGTTTATTCGTCGGTACCTGTCCCGAAGGCTCTTCTAATATCTTCTTCTGAAGCTGCTTCGACGGCTGCTCTTTCTTCTTCAGAAGGGCCACAGGTTTTTATTTCGATGCCAGATCTGGATAATTGATCTTCAAGAGCACGGGCGGCGGGGGTTGTGGTAGTTGAGCCGGGGGAATCTTTTCCTTTAAAATATCCTAAACCCATTGCATGGTATGCGAAGCCGAGGCCGCCGATTGGTGGACCCCATCCGAATGGAATAAAGATGTTTGAAGGTAAGAGTCCAATAAGAGATATTGGTAGTATTGGTATTTCTGCGCCTGCTTGGAGTGCGAGATCTTGAATACTCTTTGATAGTCTTATATTTGGATCTCTTGTTTCGGCTTGATTTTTTAAGATTGTCCTTGTAGCTTCCCAAATAGCCTTTTGTACAAACTCCAGTCCAAGCCCAGGGTTCATTTCAATCGTGTCTTTAATATTGTAAGAGGATGTTGATGTAAGATCTTCCGCAAGCTTTCTTAGTCCTTCCTGCCCCCCAATTGCGGCGAGCGCAGGATCAACATAATCATATCCTTTATCTTCGTTTGATATAAGCAACTCAAACAATCCCTTTAAACTTCCTCTTGTGGGTCTAAAGTTTGTTGCGATTTCTTGATTTGATGTTGAGTTCATCATTACCATAATAGAATATAGAGATGAAACATTATCTATTGGAAGAGCAAAATCAAAAATAGATTTATATTGTTTACTATTATAAAAACTTTGTATATTGTCTTCTAGAGTGGTTGATAAGAACTGTTCTACAGTCATCTTATCAACTGACGATTCATTATTAAACAATGGAACGGGTCTGAATATGTTTGGCCTTATCTGAGGCTCTGGATCAAATACTGGATCTCTGAAGAATATTCTTTCAAATCTAACAAGGAAAGATTTGTTTTGTCTTGATATCTCTGGGCTTTCGGCCTGGACCAAGTCTAATATTTCAGTATCAAAATTGACGGATGTGGCGGCTGTGCTTCCAACGCCTTCTATTCTTGTATGGTTATCAATAAATGGTCTTGGCTCAATAGTAGTGCTTGGATGTAATACAAGCTCATGCTTGTCTAATAAGAGACACAGTCTGTAGCCGGATGAAACAGACTTAAAGTGTGGTACAGTGTTGTTATTAAATTCTACTGATTCACCACAATCGTCAATGGTTGTCTCCTCATTCGCTCCGAGAGGTGCCTGTCTTCTTAATTCAGGGTTTTCAATAAAATCATCTTCTAGTATATTCGTTAAAAGAGTTCTAAATTGTGACTCTGACATAATGACATCCGTTTTAAGATCAGAAAAATGAAGGGAAGTATTCTGAAGACCTGTGTCTAAGATCCTCCACTCTGGGTCTTCGGGTGTCCAAAAGCTAACCTTTACATACTTCTCGATAAAAAGAGGGAATGTTTGACTGCGGTTAATGTTGTGATAATAATATGTACTCTCATCAAATTTATCTATTGTTAGAGTATCTGGGTTGGTGTATTTGGGGACGTCATAAACTTTTATAAGCTCCTTCTTCAAATCCTTTGACTGGTTTTTAAAAGAATATAACTTATCAAATTCATCAAGAATATGATTCATGCTTTCATCTATATTTTGTTTTATTACATCTTTATAATTTTCAGGTTCAGATGTCATTTCATCGTCAATGAACGAGTAGAAGTTTATAGCATAGTTATTGTCTATTTGCTCAAGGTCTTTCTCGAATCTGTCAAACAAGAATTCTGATAGGATTTCCCGGTCTTCAGGATATGAAAATGAAGCAAAGTGGAATATATTTCTAAAAAAGTAATCTAAGACGTGAGCACGAATCGTTGTTCTGGTAATAGATTTAATAAATGAAATCTGAGAATCTGTGTAGCCAGAATCGCCTTTTTCAGAATTAGCACAGAGTGAAGATGCTTCTGACATAATAAGCTGTTGTTCTTTTCTCACTCCAAGGTAATCAACGGGCTCCTGGTCTGGGCATGGCGGCTGCTTTCTTGAGAAATCAAAGTATTCTATGATATAGTCTTTTGTCTTTTTAACCGGGGTAGAAGAAGAAGCTTGCTCGGAAGTTCCAAGGTTAAGAGTCTTAAATAAGGGGGCTTCTCGCAGTCTTTCAGATATCTCAAAAGAAACTCGGTTCATAATCAACGTCTGGGAATAGTACCCAAGCTTTTCTAAAATCCTACTTCTAGGATCGTCTTGTAATCTATAACCACTGTCAGAAAATGATTTTTTAATCATCTTTGCTAATGAATACTGCTGAGTAGATAAATGATGTGTAGCGTCGGTGGCTAGAGAAGATTTATATTCTTCATAACCTCTCAAAAGGTTATTTTTAATAAACAGTCCTAAATCTGTGGAAATATCCATCTTAGACTGATATTCTGATTTTTTAACATACCTTGTTTCAGTTCCTTTTTTTTCTTCCTGATAAATAACAATCTTGTTGTTACCAATTAAATTGCTTTGTGATGGAGGGGGCGAAGGTGGAAGTGCTGCTTCAGGTGGACACTCAGGATCTGCGAACGTATCAATTGATCTACCGAGCGGGTCGGCATCTGTGTTTTCATCAAATTCCATTACTGGATCTGTGCTGCTTGAAAATATAAGCTGTACTAATCCACTTCTATTGCCAGAGGATAATGATTCTATTGCTTCCCTTTGCTCGTTGAATAATTTAATCCTGTCAAGCTCATCAAGCTTGCTAGAAATATATGCTTTTCTAATAGGTCTGTTTCGTGCTCCGGTGGGTAAAGCAGAAAGCATTCCAGAAGTAAACTTTGTTAAAATCTCAGTGTATTGTTCTAAGTCCAAACCAAGAGTAACGACTTCCTTAATAGAAAGGTGTCCATCACCAGTTGAATCTTCTATTTTATTCAAAGATTGTTTTAGGACTTTTATTGAATCATCTAGCATTTTCTGACCGGCCTCTGGTGTTGCTAGTTCAAAATATTCTTGTGGTGTTTGTACAGAAATAAGTTCTGATGGGATTGTTGTGGCGGATGCGGCTTTTATTACCGGAAGCTCTATTCCGAAACCATTTTCTAGATCGTCTCTTACAAAGTATTTTACTGTACCCTTCATGCCAACAGTTTTAGCCTCTGCCTCGTCGGTGATAATTGTAAGAGTTTCGTTAAGATTTGAAAAACACTTTTTATCTTCAACCCATATATCTACAGTACTAGCGCCCTCTTCGACGTCAACATTATAAAGATTTTCTATTATTTTAATCTGTGTTTTTCTCATGTTGTCAACTTCGTCAATTCTAGATCCACGAGGAGCTAATTCAAATTCCTGTTTCTTTGTATCAGACTTTAAGAATGTATTTGAAACATTTTCTAAATCTTTGTCACTTATATTCACAAGACCTGAGTATACAGTATCGGTGACGTTTTCTACCATATATGATAGTGTTGGGTCTGTCTGCGGAACAATATCATTTGCGGCGTCGCAAAACTGTCCAGCGTTTTCTGGGGTGATACCATCTCTTAATATTTTCTTTAGATTTTTGAGAGTCTCTCTTTTTCTCTGCTTTTCTCTCTCTATCTGTTGCTCAATGTCGGCATCAGACATTATCCCTCTTTCTTTTAATAAGTCTCTTCTAAGGGCGTAAGAGTCAAAGCCGCCGCATCCAAGTCCGGTAGGGGCTGACTCTAGTACAGAAGCGCAGAATTCAGATGTGCCTACAAAGTCTCCAATAAAGTTAAAGAACATTTTTAGTTTTGTTCTCTTTGCCCCACGATTAGATCCGAGGCGATCATAAAAATTAGGCTTTGTAGTCTTTAATGCGGAGAGGCACAGATCTAAAACTTTCACAGAAGGTGTTCCAATAAATAACAGGCATATTTCACTTGGTGTTAATACGCTTGAAATATCATCAAGAACATCAGAAATGTTTATACCTTCAAAACCTGCTCCACGAACAGCACTTTGTAACCCTTCGATTCTATCAGGATCTATTTGACTGTTTATGTTAACGCCACCTACGGTTGCGTCCTTGTCTAAATCATTACAAATAGAGAGGTAATGATCAACAACTGTTTTAGTCATATCAACAACGGCAGACATGACTGCTTCAGTGAGAGCATCACCTATTGATGTAGCAAAGTCTTGTAATAAATCTACAACTTCCCTGTTATCTGGAAATGATAAAGTAGGAACTTGAGGCAAACCTCTACTAGCCAAAGCATCAACGTAGTTAAATCTTTCGTCTGGACTTATTTGATAATCTAAATCTACATCGGCAGAAGGAAGCTCTGCAAGGAAATCCAAACCCATATCTGTTGCGGCATTAAGATCATTATTTATTTGATCAGCACGTTCTATGGCTGCGCCCTTATATTCAGAAATTAATTCGTTTCGGGCGGCGGCGTTAGCTTCAATTTGAGCTAATTTTTTTTCTCCAATTTGTTGTTCTAGTGTTTTTCTTGTTAGGTTTTCTAAACAAGTCGCAGTCCTTCTTATAATGTCATGTATATCAACCCTGTCTAAGAACTCTCCGAAGATGTTATCCGGTGTCTCTAGTCTAGCCAATAAAGAGTCAAGGTCCGACAGATCCTCTGCCTGAGTGACATATGCCATAGCAGTATCATGTATTTCATTTCTAAAATCGGCGGTATCTATAAGAAGCCTTTCCATTGAATATCTTGATCTTGTCATCACTGGGGTTTCGTTAAACTCGGCTGTAGCTTCTATTGGGCATTTTTCATTTGCTCCAACATTTTCTGGTTCTACATGTACAAGTCCGTCATAAACCCACTTTGTTACAAACCTAATAAAACTCCACTCTTTATTAACACGATTACAAATATCATTAGCATAAACTAAATACATCATTATGCGTGGGTTATAAACATCGTCACTATCAAAAACAGAAAGACTTTCATCAGACATTCTTGTTCCACCGTTCACCGAGCTAACCATATAAACGATGTTCATGGCTGAGTCCCATCCGATTTCTAAGGTATCATCTTCGCTTTCTCGGAACGTAACATCGTTAAGTTCAAAAACACGGCGGATGTTTCCAATAAGGTATTCTAATTTGTCTGCTTCCTCGGAAGGGTTAAAGCCTACAACATTACCACAATAAGCATCGACGCTTGCTTGGAAATTTCTTATGTTTTTTGCCGCACAGCGTATTACCTCAGAGAAGTTTCTTGTTGAGTATAGTCTATGAGTTTGTACAGCAAAAGGAGCGTCCTGACTTTCAACAAGGGGTAAGATATATTTCATATCCAATTGGACTAATGCTTTTACTGGGCCGCCGGGCCTTTCTGACACCTGGAGGTCTGCGGCTTGTCCAAATATGAAACTATCACTATTAAGTCTTGCTACTTCTTTTGAATTAAGTCTTACATTTTTGCTTAATAATATAAGTTGAACTCCTCTATTAATAATGTTGGAGTATAAGTCTGTTCTGCTTGATTCAGCGTATTCTTCTAAACTAACCTCTAGAGAAACTCTAACTGTGTCATATAAAGGTTCGTCATATGGTTCATCAACTGCCTTTTCTGTCCAAGGTATTTCACCAGTTCTTTCCTGTGCTGTTCTGCTTCTTTGTATCGCACGCATTCTGCGGCGGCGCTGTTGCCTTGTCTCTTCTATGGGATCTCCATCATCATCCAATTCTGGCGTATACGCATGTGGATTTTGTATTGGAGCAGAATTAAGCTCGGTGACTGGAACAAGAAGGGATTTGAACATATACCCTTCATAATAGTCTCTTTCAGAGGTTATACCATCAGGAGTTGGTAAATCAGAAGAATATACTCTTACTCTTGCCCATTCAAGATTGTAACCAATGCCTTCGTTTATCATTTCTACGCCGACTGTATTGTAAGGTATCTGTTTTATAATCCGACCCTTAAACCTCTCGGTCGACCCTCCTTGATCTTCAGATACAGATCTCCAAGCAGGCTTATCTCTTAAAGCTATGTTTGTATCCTCTTCAAGTTTTATTCTGTGTGTTACTCTGTCGTGGCGGGGCACTGGAAACATTGTACCGTAAAGAGTGTGATTGTCGTAGCGAGTTCCCCCTTGGGCTCTAGGGGTGGAGCCTGTTGTATCTGAAGAGGTTGATGAACATTGTATGCTGGTGCCTATGACTCGGCAAGTAGTTCTTGCTGGGGGTGGGCGTCCGGCCTCGGTGGCACGGTGGTCCTGGTGGGCGTTTACTGCTTCTGTATACATCATTAAAGCGGCATCTCGCTGACCCATTGGACCAGCTAACTCTAATTCCGCCGCAGGGATCCTTTCAGTAATATATGCGTAAGACTCTCCTGGGTCTGGTTCGTTGCGTCTAGCTTCTTCTGATTGTGTGGACCTGTCATTAGGATCTGTCACACTATAAGTTCTTATCCACCCGTGTTTTCTTTCAAGCTTTTGTCTTAAAAATTGAAGTTCAGTTTGAAGGCGATTAGTTGTATTAGCAAGTTGCTGGAGGCGTTGCCGGCGTTCTCTCCGTTGATCTATATAATCATCAGGCATTAATCATTTTCTCCATCTTCATTTGATACATAACTAGGCTAGTTGACATTATTATATCTGCTGTTTATGTATTCGCTGCCAGATTGGTTTAAGTAAGATTGCTTGAAATTCTCAAGATTTACTTTGTGATTCATTAACGATGTGACTATCTCACCGAGCATCTTTGAAGCGGTTCGTGCGCCAGCAGAAGCAACGGGAATAGAGTGTTGAGTTGGTTGCCCGTAAAATGGAGAGTGGTGCCAATGATTAGCCAACTCTCTGTTATAAGCAGATTGTGTAATTATGAAGTTGTGGACGATTCCGTTTAGTGCGCTCATGTGTGCTGTAAGTCTGTCAAGGGCATTTTTTATATTATCTCCCTTTGGAATGGGTTGGAGATCTGTGTCGTCATTGCCAGCAATAAGGTCAATGCCTTTTACAACGTCACAAGGAGTTCCTTGAGAGTTTCTTACATCTGTTCTTGTAACAAGTTTAATCCCTTCTCGTCCGACGATTCTAACATCATCGGCTTTAATTCCTATTCCAGATTTACCAACAGAATTTCCTACGGTTCCGGCGGCAAGAGAGAATGCTTGATCAATATCTGTCTTCTGGCTAATATAAATTCTAGCAGAGTCAATTCTAAAGTTTGGATCTACGATTATCTCTTCACCGTTTGATGCTGTTTCCATAGGTGCATGGGCCATACGTCCAACAACCATATCAATCATTGAAGATTGAGTGTGCCCCTTTCCTCCATATCCGCTTAATAGAGAAGCAGTCCTATCACGACCTAAAACAATATAAGAATTGTTTTTACCTTCAACAACTTTTTCACACTGTGCGGCATTAAAGTGTGGTATTGGCTCACGAAGATCTAAGCACCCTGCTCCTTGAGCAGAAGATCTGTTTGTTTGATTCATCCTTCTTAGTGATGCTTGTGCTGAAGGTGATAACCCTGATATGTTGTATCCATCGTTTGACATTTTATCCTTGGCCTCCTGGTAATGACATAAGCACAGTTTCTTCTTCTGGTGCTGGTGTTGTAACCGCATCTCCCTCGGGAGAAGTCGTGTTTGACTCTGATGATGTTACCGCTGGCCCTGGTGGCCCTGCTTGACTTGCTACCCAGAAGCCTATCCTTTGAGCCCTTGCTCTGTTGCCACTGTGTATATGAAGGCCGTCGGACATGTCTGGCCATCTAGTGTTAAACCTGTGCCCCGAGGATGTGGAGAGTTGATTCTTTACTCCGGTGAGTTGTTCGGCTACATCTCTAAGATCTATATATCTGACTCCAGGTAAAGGATTTAATGTTTCTTTTAATAGCACATTATATACCTCTCTTCTTTCTGCTCCTGACGGGTCTGGATTGGACATACTACCAGGCCATTGCCCGTCTCTAGTTCTATATGTTTCTGGGATGCTTGATCTATTTCCGTCAATATATCTGCCGGTGGATGGAGCAAGTCCAATCCAAATAAGTTTATTACGAAACTTTTGTACTAAAGAGCGGGCAGATCTAAGATGTCCATTCCATTGTCCAGGTCCATTTGAGTCATTGCCTCCAGAAATAATAAAAGCGAAGTCGTAATCTTGTGAAAAATTTATACTGGTTGAGGGTCCATCCCAATAGTGACCGCATCTGTGTTCTGGTGAACTTTGATTTAGTGCGTTGTCATTTAACCTTCTTAATAGCCAATTTGTTGTTTTTCCACAGTTCATACTGACATGGATGTTTGATGCTGTGTAGCCCATTCTTACAAGCTCTACTTTTATTGAAGCTCCCATACCAGATGAATTTCCAGTTTGACTGTCTCCAAATATTAATATTTTAGCATTTGACGGCGGGGAGGCTACGTCATCAGCAGCACGACTAGAACGTGCGCTAATTCTTGGATGATCTCCAATTCTTCCAGATCGACCGCCGCCGGTAGCAGCGCCAGTTGTACAAGGCAACCCAGGGACTCCCGTAGATCTTCCGAAAGTCGCCGACATAGCAGGGGACGGGGGTGCTTCTACAGGATTTGGTCTGCGGAGGGACTCAGGCACACCATCGGCTCCGACAGTTGGTTCGGGGCTTGTTAATGGAGAAGAAGCTTCTTCTTGCGGGTCACTTGAACTTAATGGGTCTGCGGATAGTAAGCCTTCATCTAAACACTCTATGTCGCCTGCGGAAACACGGCAAACCTGTGTATTTGGCGGTGGACGTCCCCTTTCTGAATTTCTGTGGGCTCTTGCTTCATTTACAGCTTCGGTGAAAGCTTCTGCGGCGGCACTTTGTTCTTCTAATATTGGGGCTAATTCTGATTCCGCTAACGGAATTCTTCCAGTAATATATGCGTAAGCCTCTCCTGGGTCTGGTTCATTACGCCTAGCTTCTTCCGATTGTGTGGACCTATCATCAGGATCTGTCACACTATAAGTTCTTATCCACTCCTCTTTTCTTTCAAGCTTTTGTCTTAAAAATTGAAGTTCAGTTTGAAGGCGATTGGCTCTATTAACAACTGTTTGTAATTCCTGCCTTCGCTCTCGCCTGCGATCTATGAAATCTTCACTCATCGCTAGATTCCTCCGAGCTTGCTGCTTCTGCTTCTGGTGCTACAGTTGGACTTCCGTCAACTCCAGATGACATGTTAGCGCCTTCTGGTGTCGATTGTGTTCTATTGTGAACTTCCCTTCTTGGTGGGTTCTCAGCCTCAATTCTAACATAATTTTCTGGCCAGTTTTTAGTCCACAAATGTTCTGGAACATTTCTTTTTCCTTGTCTCAGCCTTACTCCTGTCATAATAAACCAGTTTCTTATTTTATAATTATCTGGACACTCGGAACCCGGTGAGGCATTAAGGAATCCTGTGCTAACTCTGTGGTTTGCGAATTCAATAGCTCTTGGAACATTATTTTCTAAAAGACCATATGCCCAAGCTAAAGTTATGATTCTAACATTTTGTGGTAATCTTTCCCAAGGGATGGTTGCGTGCTCATCTCTTTTTCTTAATCTGTTTTCTGAGCAGTTGTCACGACCGTGATGGCTTCCTCCTGGTTTGCACTTAGAACCATTTCTTCTCCATATTGGATTTATTGGCTGTGAGTAAGCCTTTAAAAGAGCACTAAAAGTATTAAAGTATTTTCCGTATTTTGCGTTTTGGCCGGCTGGAGTGAAAAGCGAAGACATACACCAAAGAACAGCCGTCATGTCATTTTCATCTCCGGCTGATTCACCACTGATCATCCTTGCTGACCATAAAACATCTTCAGATGTTATTTGATATTCCCACGGCTGGCCTGCTTCATTTTGTTGATATCTATTTCTTGGCCCAGTGCCAGCCCTTCTTGTCATTGGCCGATTTCCAGGATTATATTCTACAACACCTGTTGATTTTATCTTTCCGAAGTCTCCAATGTTTGTGGATATATCTAAATCACTGAATCTGTTTGCCACTACTCCGGGGGTTCCTCTTCTCACTCTCCAGCCACCACCACGAGAAGTTCCAAAAGAGCATCTTGGGTCTGGACCCATTGGAGGAGGAGCGCCCTGAACTGCTGATTTGATTGGACCAAGATAAATTGGACCTATTCTTTCTTCTATGTTCTGGAAAGTTACCCAAACAATATCTCCGGGGGTGGCGGTTTCTGTCTGAGTTGTGGCGGCGATAAAAGTAGGGTACATGTCAATGATAGCTTGATGTGGTCCTGGGTCTTGTGCTACGTTTGCTCCAGAAGCAGAAGATACTTTATTTGGAACCGGCAGTATATGAACTTCAGGGATTCTTACTTTATAACAAGCTATATTTAAATCAGTATTCCCTCCAAGAAGAGAATAAACAGAGTCTAGGAATCCTTGTTCTTGAGAATCTGTTTCATCTCTTAATACGATACCTTTAAACCTTGTAAGTCCTTGTAAGTTATTAGACTCATATACAGACTTTATAGTATTAGTTATGGCACCGAGGCCGGTGGTCCTATCAACTACGAGATTGTCTTGTCTAGCGGGAGTAGAGGTGACACCGGGGTTTAAATCTCCGTACTGATAGAATCTTGGATCTGAACTCATTTATCAACCCTCTTTGAGAAGATCAAATATCTCTTCTCTTTCGGAGTTACTCAGTCCATCGGCCTGGCCTTCTTTTTTCTGGATTATTGAGGATATCTTAACGAGTTGTTCGTTAGACCTCTGAAGAGTCTCAACGTACTTCGAGGCGATGGTTCCCAAGTTCTCATGGGTGTGTTCGCCTTGAGTCTTCATATGTAACATAAGTTCAGTAAGCAAGTTTGCTGTAACTGCACGGTCTGCTCTTATGTTAGTGATGGCTTCTTCTA
>UEXM01002215.1_pt1 | contig 14310 bp, 10 predicted proteins | sample 1796661 | NCBI WGS metagenome assembly UEXM01 (sample SAMEA4772469, study PRJEB27181) | metagenome | reverse complement strand
ATGTCTATGGGTTCTGCTGTCATTGATGACAACGGCGTTTACGAACTCCTAGATAATAACTAGAAAGGGGATTAGACATGGCATACGCAGCATCTGGTCTTAATCGTCTTGCAGGAGCATCAAATGGTAATCTCTGGTGGTACTCCACCACTGATACTATTGCTACTGTAAACAGTGCTGGTTATTTTAATGACGCAGCGAACATGCTTTCAATTCGTGACGTTATTATAGTATCCGATACAAACGCACCAACAACGAGTTTTGTTAGTGTGCTTTCCAATACTGGTTCTGTTGTGGACGTATCTGATGGTACAGCCATAGCTGAAACAGACGGCGATTAAAGGAGTAGGGGAGGTTAAGTTCACCCACTTACCTCCCCTAACCACACATGGCATTAGTTAGTACCACCGCTGATTCAGCAATCGATATATCAAGTCGCGCTTTAATTCTTATTGGCGCGAACCCGATTACTTCATTTGAAGAGTCAAGCACTGAAGCTTTGGTGGCTGTTAACATGTACGAGGATGTAGCAAGGGCTGCTTTAGTTAACTCTCGCTGGCGGTTTGCTACTAATCAATCTATATTAAACCTTCTAACTGACAAGCCAACTGGTAGATATACCAATGCTTATCAGCTTCCTGATGATTGCTTAATGGTTCATGCAATTACATCAGGAACATTGCAAATTGAATATCAAATATATGGCTCAAAAATATTTGCAGATACATCAGATGCTGATGTAATTATCGCAGATTATTCTTTTAGAGCAAACGAAGAGACTTGGCCTTCTTATTTTACTTTAGCTGTTGAGTATTCATTAGCTGTGGTTTTTGCAACATCTATTGCTAGAGATGCAACGCTTGCTAGTTTAATGCAAAGCCAAGCATCGCAAGCAATGGCAAAAGCCCGCAGCCTAGACTCACAGCAACAAACCGCAAGGAAGCTTGTGACATCGAGGTTCCGTACTGAAAGGCTTAGTTAATGCCTAGAATCCGTGTGCCGTTAGCAAACTTTCAGTTTGGTGAAATAAGCCCTTCTTTAACATCAAGAACTGACACTAAGATATATAATGCCGCAGCAAAGAAAGTAGAAAACTTTTTCTTGCGTAATGAGGGTGGCTTGCTTAGACGTTTTGGCACTGAGCGTATCTATGAGTTTGATACAACTGTAGACCCGACAACATGTACAATTACAGTTAGCGATTATGCTAACATTGCTACTGGTTCTACTATTGTTTTAAATACAGGTGACACTGAAATAACTCTTGAGTTTGAGGCAGCGGGTGCATCAAGTCCATCAAGCGCATCTGGCAACACTCATTTTGTTCGCGCACATCAAGACAATAATACAACTGCTGATAATATATTTACTGCATTAAACGCTGTATCAGGCTTTACTGTAGCTAATCCATCTGCTGCTATAGTCACAGTTAAAAGAGATAACTATAATTCTGTAGACAATTTAACTGTAACTTCATCTGATACAACTAGGCTTACTGCAACTAATTTTACTGGCGGCACAAAGAGACAGCATAGATTAGTTCCGTTTATATTTTCTGATGATGAGCGATACATAATATCTCTTGAAGATGTTAAAATTAGAATATTTCAAATCAGTCCTACTACTGGCGCAGTATCTTTAATACAAACAATTACTGCTGACACTAGCTCTGCGGCTTTGCCTTTTGGCGATGATATACTAGAAGAGCTTACTTATGCTCAATCTGGTGATATTATGTTTATTGCTCACCAAACTTTTATGGTTAGGCAATTAGTAAGAACAGGATTAACTACCTTTGAAGTTAGCACTTTTAACTTTGATACAAGAATAGATCAGTTTGGAATCAATCAACCTTATTATCCATTTCATCCAACTAATGTTACTCTTGATGTTAATGCTACATCTGGCACAGGCAAAACACTTACAACAAGTGCAGCATATTTTAATGCGGCTCATGTAGGCACAAGGTTACGATACCATAAAAGTGAGATATTAATTACTGCTGTAGCATCAGCTACATCTGCTACTGGTAATATAATTGATTCTTTAACTGCTAGACTTGCAGCAGATGCAATAGAAACTACTGATGGTGTTGCTGATGTAGAGGTTACATTTGCCCTTCATGGTTTAAAAGTTAACGACTCTATTACAATAAGTAATGCTGGTGCAGTTGGCGGTATTGCCGCTAATCAAATTAACGGAACAAGGACTATACAAGAAGTAGTTGATGAAAATGTTTTTGTAGTTACCTGTGGCGCAAATGCAAATGCATCTTCTGTAGGCGGTGGTAGTATTAAGATAACTACTCATGCGCCAACGACTCAGTGGGAAGAACAGTCTTATAGTTCTTACAGGGGATTCCCTGCTGCCGTAGCCTTTCACGAAAACAGACTTTGGTTTGCTGGCACAATAGCGCAGCCAGATGGAATATGGGCAAGTCAATCTGCATCTTATTTTAATTTTGATGTAGGCGATGGTGCTGATAATGATGCTCTTGATTTGACTGCTAGTATTGGTGAAATAAATACTATACGCCACATCGTATCTAATCGTGACTTGCAAATATTTAGTAGCACTAACGAGTTTTATATACCTGCATTTACTGACAAACCAATTACACCTACTAACGCACAGATTAAAAGGCAAACTCCTTATGGTTCTAGCTCTGTAAAGCCACAGCCATTTGATGGAGCAACTTTGTTTGTGCAAAAAACAGGATCAGTTATAAGAGAATATATATACTCAGATGCTGAAGGGGCTTACGTATCCACAGGTATAAGTACACTTTCGCCTCATCTAATTACTGATCCAGTTCAAATGGGTATTCTTACTGGCGCAATAAATAGACCAGAGTCTTATGCATTTCTTGTAAACAGGAATGGTAAGATGGCAATCTTTACATCTAATAGATCAGAAGAACGTGCTGGCTGGTCAGAGTTTACAACACAAGGCAAATTTCATTCTGTGTGTGTAATTGATGATCGTGTGTTCTTTGTAATGCAACATGACAAAGGCGGCGATACTGAGAAGTTTATTCTTTCTGAAATGGACAATGAATATAATTTAGATTTTTCAGATAAGTTTACAGGTACTGCTGGCGTGTTTGGAGTGTCTAGTCACTTTGCAAATGGTGCTGTAGTAGACGTAGTAAACGGCACAGACTACCTTGGCTCGTTTACAGTAGCTGGCGGGAATGTAGATGTGTCAGCAGTTCAAGAAATAACATCTGCCGAGATTGGCTACTCATTCAACGTAGAGGCAGAGACACTACCTGTGGATGCCCAAGTAGTCGGAGGGCCACTCACAGGGCAACCTAGAGCGATTAACAGGGTAATATTAGACTTAAACTCTACGTTATCCGTTTCAGTCAATGGTACTGCCCTTGTTATTAGGCAGGTAAACAGTAATTTTAGTACAGCTAGAGTGCCTGTTACTGGCAAAGAAGAGTTTAGATTGCTTGGATACAGCACTGATCCGACAGTTAAGATTACACAAATATCGCCATTAGCATTACAGATTAATGGTTTAGTAGCAGAGGTAGCATTCTAATGTTTCAGTATCTAGGAGCAGCATTATCAGCAGTATCTTCTATTCAAGAAGGTAGAGCCAAAGCTAATGAGGCTGCATATGATAGGTATCAAATGCAGTTAAATGCAAGGCAAACTAAGATTGAGGCATTTCAAAAATCTAATGCAAGACTGCGTGACTTTCAACAAGCAGAATCTAACAACCTTGCATACTTTGCTTTTCTTAATCGTGATCCTAGCGACAGGTCTTTAAGAAACTTTATGACAGCACAAGAAGATATAGCTACTAAAGATGCGGCTCAGATAACTTCTAGTGGTGTAATGAAAGCATCACAGCAAATACAAGAAGCTAACATGGCTCAAGCTAGAGGCAGAAACGCAATGATGGCTGGGTATCTTGGGGCTGGTAGTGCTATTGTTGGTGGCTTTTATAGAAGTCAGCAAACTAAAATATAGGAGATTAAGTTGGCTGTAATTAAACAACAAAGAACAACCTTTGCTTCTCCTATTGGTGTTGTTAGGGCAAACACTGGCGCGGGTGATGTGTTCCGTGGGGTCAACAAAATTGCTGACCAGATGATTGAAAACTCTTTTCAAGATGCAAAAGCTAAAGCACTTGAAGCTGGAAAAGATTTAGCAATGTCTGAAGACTTAGGGTCTTTGCGATCTATAAATCCAGAAACAAATTTGCCAGAAATGAGCCTTATGGGTTCAATAAAAGCTCCAGATAGATTTGGTTCTGTCGCCCAGAAAGCTTACAAAGTTGCAATAGAAGCTCGTTATGTTAATCAAATCGAGCAAGATTTTAAAGCTCAAGCTAAATTACTTTACGCAAGACACAAAGATAGCCCAGAAGGATTACAGCTTTTTAAAGATGGCTTTGGTTTGTTTATTGATGAATCTGTGCAGCATGTAGACCCTAGATTTAAAGGCGTTGTTCAAAGTGTTGGGGCTAGTTTGCTTGCTTCTAATACAGTTAATTTTATGGAAAAACAAATTGTTAGGGAAAGAGACGAAACTGTTGGTGATTGGCAAAATGAGTTTACAAGCGCAGTTAGTGGCTTGCAAATTTTGTGGAGTACCAATGACGCTAAATCACAAGAAGCTGCTTTACTTGAGCAAAGAAGACTGCTTGCACGAAACTTTGCAATGAAAGCTTCTGGTATGTACGGAGAAAATGCAGAAACAATTTCTACTGGTTACATTAATCAGCTTTTAAAAACCAGAGTGTCTGGAACAATTAGTAGAATGGCTGTAGCAGTTGGGGCAAATTCAGAGCTTACATCAATTACTTTAAACGAAGTTAGGTCTGTAATACAAAACAATGGCATTGGCTTAGATAAACTTCCAGAAGAATTACAGTCTATTGCATCAGAGCTTATCAATATGGAAGTAGCTACTGATTTTCAAACAAACGAAGATGGAACTGTTGACGCAATAGCATTTGGAAAAAGATTTGCAGAAATAAAAGACAGTGCTTTATCTGAATTATCAGACGCGCAAAGCAGGTTAAATACGCGAGAAGTAAATGAAAAATCTTTAGAAACAGAAAAAGACAGGAAAGACAAAGAAGACGCTTTGCTTGACAAGCAAGAAAATGAAAATGGAATCTTACTTGATCGCACTACAACAGTAGCGAATGTAGATGCTCTTCTTGCTTCTGGTGATTTGTCTACTGCTTTAAAGGAATTTTATAATTTTAAAGACAGAATGGATGCTTTAACTAAACCCACAGATGGATCAGCAATAAAATCTACTGTTACTAATGAGGCTATTCGGAGAACAAGGCAGCATCTTTTCCAAGGCCTAGTTATAGCAGTAGGCTCTAATTTAAACACAAAACAATACCAAGAATTTGAAAGTTATATAACAACGAATCGTGGAACAGGAAATCCTACGCCAGAAAGTAAAGTAATTGCTGATGCAATACTTGATAATAAAGATGCCGCTGTTGATTCAAGGCAATTAGCAAGAGATTTAAGAGCTATTGTTACTCAAAAATTAGCAGTTGATGTAAAAAATAATCAAACTACATCTTTTAATACTGCCTTTACTGAGCTTACATCAGGTCAATCTATAGCTGGAAATAAACCACAGGGCAAAGTAATGGATAAAGTTGTAGCTGGAGAAGACCCTAAATTTTTCTTAAGAGAATCTTCTTTTGATAGCAGAAATGAATGGGGTGCAAAAGTAATAAACCTTAATAAACTGCCCCTTGCTCTTGAACAAAATTTAAAATCTTTTGTTTCTGGCACAAAATTTGGAGAAACGCAGCAAAGACAATTTCTGCAATACTATGATATGTTTAGTCGTGTTCCGTCTAGGGATGGAAGTGCTGGCGTTGTAAACATGTGGGATGGTGTTCTTACAGCAAAAGAACAGGGATTACTTGAGGCTACATTGCAAATCTCTTCTATAGAAGGAAGTGATCTTGTGCCTGAGATTATGGATAATATTAGAAATGTGCGTAATAATCCTGACGCATACAGAGATCAAATTAAAAACATGTTTCCAGAAGGGGTTGATGAATTTTTAACAACTCTAACAACAGACAGTTATTTTTTTAAAGCCGATGTTGCTAACCCAAATGTTACTAGAGAACTTAGAGGGTATATAGAATATCAAATCGCGTCTTTAATAAGCAGAGATGATATTGAAGATAATATAGTAAATTTTGTTTCAACGCATTATAAACCAACAGAAGGTTTAGTTATTGATACTACCAGTGGTATTGTAAATAAATCTCGTCAGTCACTACAAGTTGCATTTCCTGACGCAAAAGACAGGGCTACTATTGTTGAGTTTATGAATCAAAAGATTTTTGAAAACTTTGGCATGACTCAAAAATTATTTAAAGCAGATATAGATGTTTCAGCATTTGGAGAAATGGATTCTGTTTCTGGTTACAGAGAATTTCAAACAGGCGCAACTATGCCAAATGTCTTTGATAAGAACAAATTATTTCTTATGCCCCTGCAAGGCGCTGGGAACTTTACAGCTAGTTCTGACAACTCACGATATATAGTTATGGAAAAAACTGCTAACGGTGGCTATAGGCCATTTATGCCTACTCCTCCTGTGGATACAGAAGGAGATGATTCTGTAACAATGATGCCTACAATGGTTCAGTTTAGCATTAATCAGATGAGGCAGGCAGTAATGTCTACCAAACCAAAAACAAAAACAAATGCAGCAACAAAAGAACAAAGGGAATTAAAAGAACGGCAAATGAAAGCTGGGAATCTTTATCCAGATGGCGTTTCTTTGTTTGGAACAACTATAGCTTCAGAAGCATTTAATAGATGAGTATTTATAACAACGCTGGAAACATTCGCGCTGGTCAGGGCTATGCTGGTGAGACAGATGAGTTTTACTATGATGCTAATGGTGAGTCATATGTAATATTTGACTCTCCAGAGATGGGTTTAAGAGCTTTGTTTGTTGATCTTAGGTCAAAGCTAAATGAGTTTGATGGTAACATTGCTCAGATGATTACTAAGTATGCGCCGCCATCAGACAACAACCCTACAGATAACTACATTAAATTTATTCAAGATAAAGTTGGTAGTGACAAAGCTGTAATAGATGATCTGCCTAAGATCGTTTCTGGTGTTATTGAATTTGAAAATACTACAGAAACAGCAAACTATTATCTAAAGCCAAAGTTATTAGAAACAGCTTTTAAGCTTTCCGCTGTTAGCATGCCGAAATCAACTAGACTTTCTGAAGCTTATGATCTTGCTGGAATATCAAAGCCAGTTAAATCACCATTAAACGAGTTATCTAATCAAGAGCTTGTAAGTGTGGCTCAAGAAAAGATTGATAAGTTTAAACAACCAGAGCTAGAATTAGATTTAACACCATTAAGCACTGTAAGGCCAGAGACAGGTAGTCGTGACCAACGCGCAGCTAGACTATCTTCTGCTGCTATTGATCGTGAGCAAGTGGACTTTGATATTGAGGCAACATCATTGCCAGATGATGATGTAGAAGAAATTGCAAAACCATTAGTTGAAGAAACACAATCACGACCACTAAGCGTAAGGCCGCCTTCTCAAACAGCAAGAGACGAAAGAGTTGCAAAATTAACTGCAACTGCAATAGATACAGAGCAAGTAGATTTTGATGCCCCTGTTTCAGTTGTTTCTGAAGAAGATGATATGGAAGAACGTGAGCCAGTTATTAGCGCAGTAACGCCAGAGCCAACTAAATCTGAACTAGCAACAGTTAAAGAAGTCAGACCTAATGGCGTTTTTAAACGTCAGCCTGATACTATAGATTCTTTTTCTTCTACTCCAATGCTTGATCCGTTTACGCATAATGAAGTGTTTTATTCACAAGCAGAATTAAAAGGCGATCCAACATTTAGCGAAACTGTAGCAGCATCTATTGGTTATCAGTACGATCCAATTATTGAACATATTAAAAATCAAACTAGGTTTGGTTCAGAGGTTGATAAAAATTATAACTCTTTAGAAGACATGGCTGGCTATGAAGCTTATGAAGGTGATTTAATATTTGCTCAAAACAAAGAGCATATGGTCGAATTAAAAAGAGCTATTGATGAAAATGTGGCGCGTAGACAAGTTCTTGCTGACTCAAGTTTTGGTTCCCATTTTTTTGCTGGTCTTGCTGATCCTATCAACCTTGTTGCGCTTCCCTTTGGTGGTGCTGTTGTTGGTCTTGGTCGTTCTTTTGTAAGAACAGGAACATCAGTTGCTGCATTGCAGGCAGGTCAAGAAGTTGCTCGCGCACCATTTGACCCTGTAGGAAGTGATGCTGAAATAGCAATTAACATAGGCACAGCTTTTGTTGCTGGCGGCTTGTTAGGTTCAGCAATATCTGTCCCAGCCACACGCAGAGCCAAAGCTTACAAAGCAACAGAAAAAGCTGCTGGTGATAGGCAGCTTAGTTTAACACCTACAGTTGACTCAAGAAAGTTAGCACCAACTCCAGAGCGTCCGTTTTCTCAAGTATCAGATCAAGATGTACAAGCTGTAGTAAGCGAAAATCCTAGAGTAATAGTAAGAGCTAGAGAAGTAGCTGATGAAGCTGAAGCTAAATTAAATGCAGAAAAATCTAATCTTTCTGAATCTGAAATTGCTGATCTTGAAAGCGTTATAAAAAATAACAGAGATGCTGCTAATAAAGCAGAGGGTGATTATAATTCATTAAAAGCCGAGCAACAACAAAGGTTAGAGCTAGGCGAAAGAAACTTTACAAGCACAGACATGAGCTTGCCTAAAAATTTATTTACAGATAGTTGGGCTTTTAAATTTGTAACAACACCTATGAAACGTGTTTTGCAAAGCGAGAACGCTCCAGCATTAGCTAAAGAAGTAATACTAGGTATAGCTGGTGACTCAGGCATACTGCTTAATTTGCACAAGAGGGGCTTTACTCTTGGCCCATCTGTTTATCAAAAAGCTGCTATGCGTGATGGTGAGTGGGTATCTGTATATGATGATCTAAGAGGTTTGTATGGTGAAGAGTATGGCGTAGGAAAGCAAACTGTTCTTGATTACAATGTTGGTGCTGCTGCTCAAAAGGTTGCAGAAAAATTAAAAGTGCAGCCAAAAACAAAAACATTTGTTGAGTGGATGACTGATGTAAACATTAAACGCATGAAAGGTGAAGCCCCAGCTTCTAAAGCTGAAGCTACAGCCATGAGTCGCATTGATGAATACTACGCTCAGTGGGAAAAAAGATTAAAAGGCAGCGGTGTTATTGGCAGCACAGAATATTACAAAGGTCATTTGCCAAGGCTTGAGGCTGACTTGCTTTCTGTTGAGAATGCTATAGCCAAGCTTGAAGGAAAAACTGTTTCAGAATTAAAGATAAGGGAAATTAATTTATTAAGGTTAAAAGCTAACAAATTAAAAGATCAAATAGATGATGCCAATTTTCACATAGAGAACACAAGCAAGGCTTTGAGTATGCCAGCTAATGAAGATGTATTTAATCCTCGTTACTGGAATCAAGCTTATATCTTAGACAACAGAGACAAGTTAAAAGCTATTTTGTCTTCTTGGTATCAAGCAAACCCATATATATACAAAGCTAAAATTAATTCTGTAACAGGAAAACAATCTGGATGGGAGCGAGTAGAGCTAGACTCTAGCATTACAGCTACAAACAAACGTGCTGATGATACTATTGATGAGATACTAGGGATTAAAGACCCAACAGATGTTAACTCTCAATACTTTGGTCATGGCAGATCAAAGCATTTTAAGCATCGCGGCATAGATATTCCAAACAAACTTGTTATTGAGTTTATTGAAACTAATCCTGTTAATGTTATGAAAACATACACAGCTAAAGTTGCGCCTCAGTATGAGTTTATGAACAAGTTTAACAAAAGCATTGATGACTTGCTTGATGATGTAGAACTTAACATGCTTGCTGAAGGCAAGATGAGTGGGCGTGATATTGATGCTGCGTTACGAGACATACGCCATCTAAATGATAGAGTGCATGGCACAGTTATTCGTGAGCCAGATGCTTTAAACTACAAAGCAGCTATAATATTAAAAGACTTAGCCATGTTAAATTACCTTGGTTCTGCTGGATTTTCTACACTTCCAGACTTTGCTAAGATAATGATGGAACATGAGATGGGTACTGTATGGAAGTCTCTGTTTGGTGTTATGAGTGACAACAAAGTACGCATGAGTGCTGCTGAAGGGCGTATTGCTGGTGAGATTATCGACATTTTAAAAGGTGACGCTCATTTACGTTTTACTGAAAACATGAAAAACAATCCATTAAATGAAGGCTTTATGTCTAAGTTTCGCACTGGATTCTTTATGTTAAATGGCGTTGCGCCAATGACCACTATCTTTAAAAAGATGGATGCTATTGCTAGAGGGCATACATTAATTGATTACTCTATAAAATTAACTCAAGGCAAAGCAAGCCCAATGGAAGTAGCTTATTTAGCTAGATACAACATTGGTGCAAAAGAGGCTAAAGCTATAGCTGATGCTCCTTGGGATAAAACAGAATCTGGTTTGTATTTACCTAATACAAGAGAATGGACTACAGGTAGAAAAGAAAGCCTTAATTATATTAATCTTGGAGATGAGGTTATTGTTTCAAGGTTTGGTGATGAGTTTAATGTTAAAAAAGTAGTTACTGATCCAGTTGAATATGCTGCTGCTCGTAAAAGATTTGGTTGGGATGATGCAAAAGAAGGTGTGCCATTTGGTCATTACGAAAATGGTACTGTTTATTTAAATACAGATAAAGTCAATGATACCTTTCTTGCATTAAGCGACAAAGCAAGAAGAGAAGAATTTGCTAGCAATCTAAAAAAACAAAAAGCAAGAAAAGATTTAACAGACGCTCAACGCGAGTCTTTAATGCATGCAGAATTTAGACTAATAAACGCTGATAGATTTAAAACAAAAGAAGATTTAGCAGACTTTGTTCTTTTGCATGAAATGATGCATGGCAAATTTAAAAGAAACAAAGGCGAAACTTCTATAAAATATGAAAACAGAATAAACAGACTAGCAATGAATAGGTTTAAAAAAGAAAAACCTGTTAGTGAGCGTGTAACAGATCAAGATACTGTAGAAAATTTCCGTACTGCTATGAACTCAGGCATTATGAACACTGTTTTAATGGGTACACCAGCAGATAAACCCATTGCAGTTGATGGTGTATTTTATGTGCCAATGCATGTTGCTAGAAAATTTGGCATGAGCGAAGACAAAAAATTTAAAGGGTACGCTAGAATTGAGAATGGTTTGTTAGGTATGCCATTCCAGTTTATGTCTTACAGTTTTGCAGCAGCAAACAAAATTACAGCGTCATTAGCGCAAGGTCAGATAAAAAACAGAGCAGTAGCTATAACTGCGTCTATGGGATTAGGCTACATGGGTATGGAGCTTAAATATAAAGATTATCAAATGGAACAAATGGCATGGCCTGATGTTATAGCTCGTTCTTTTGATGCGTCTGGTGTAGCTGCTTTGCATTCTGACTTATTTTACACGGCTATGAATATAAGTCAGGCATTAGATGGGCCTAATATTAGTGGCGGTCTTATAAAACCAAAGTTTAAACAAGATAAAAGTGCTGTTGATGCGTTTTTAGGGTTTGCTGGGGCTGGCCCTTCTTACGCTGTAGATGTAGGTAGAGGTGTTAAAGAGCTTCTTGATGGTAATTATGGTCAAGGTGCTAATGAGTTAGTAAGAAGACTACCTGCTTCTCAGCTTTGGTTTCTTAAAGATGAGATTAATGGAATGGGTAGAGCCTTTGCCGGAGGGCGTTACTAATTGTGCGTTGAGCATTTTATAAAATAGGAGTAGGGTTTTGGCATGACTATAAACATAGCTGATAACACACCAAGAGTATCGTACACAGTTTCTGCTGGCGCAACACAAACTTCTTTTACAGTTTCGTTTGAGTTTTTTGCTAGTGCTGATCTAAACGTATACGTTGATGGAACTAAAAAAAGCATTAGCACTCATTACACTGTAAGTGGTGGTAATGGGTCTACTGGTGCGGTTGCTATATCTGTAACTGGAGCGTCTGGTGGTAGTACAGTTGTTATAACTAGAAGCATTGCGCTTGAAAGAACTACTGATTTTCCATCTCAAGGCGCATTTCAGATAACAACACTAAATACAGAGCTTGATAGGATTACAGCAATTCAAGCTGATCTTGATGATGAAACGCAAAGATCGCTTAGACTTTCAGATGAAGATGCTGCTGTAGCAATGACTTTGCCGCTTAAAGCAGCAAGAGTTGGTACTGTTCTTGGCTTTAATGCATCAACAGGTGCGCCAGAAGCAGGGCCAACAATAGCAAGTGTTGGCACGCTGGCTGCAAATTCAGCCAACATTAATACTGTAGCTGGTATTTCAGCTAATGTAACAACAGTAGCGGGAATAGCTAGTAATGTAACGACTGTAGCTAATGCTGCAAGCAATGTTACTGCTGTTGCTGGGGCAATATCAAATGTAAATACTTTAGCAGCTAGTGCTGTAATAGCAGATATGGCTTTGCTTGCTACCTCTGATGTAATAGCTGATATGGCATTGTTAGCTACTAGCGATGTTATTTCTGACATGAACACTTTGGCTACAAGTGATATTGTTTCTGACCTTAATACACTTGCAACTTCTGATATTGTAACAGATTTAAATACCCTTGCTACAAGTGCAAATGTAACAAATATGGCAACGCTTGGGGCTTCTGGTGTTGTTGCTAACATTGCAACAGTAGCTGGTGCTAACAGTAATATTACAACAGTCGCGTCAAATATATCTGGTGTAAATAGTTTTGCTGATAGATATAGAGTTGCTTCAAGCGATCCTTCATCATCTTTAAATGCTGGTGATTTAGCATTTAATACTTCTTCAAATGTTTTAAAATTTTACAATGGGTCTGCTTGGGCTGCAATTACAAATGTAACTACAGGCATATCAAATGGTAATGTTTTAGCCGCTAATGCAAATGTTGTTGATAACGATTTTTTAAAAGTAGATGGCACAAGCATTGAAGGAAGGTCTGCTGCTGAATTAATTTCTGATATAGGTGCAGCAACATTAGACGATTCCACGGCATTAGCTATAGCTTTAGCATAGGAGAAAACAAATGGCTAACACATTTAAAGTGGTATCGCATGATGTAATGCCTGCCAGCAGCGGAACACCAGAAGCACTTTACACAACCCCTAGCTCAACAACTACTGTTGTAATTGGCTTGATTTTAGCAAACATACATACGGCGCAAGTAACCGCATCTGTAAAAATAGTTTCAGATACAAGTGGTGGTGGCCGCGCTGCTACAAACACAACCACGTTTCTTGTTAAAAACATACCCATTCCGGTTGGTGCTTCATGCTCACCGCTTGTTGGCAAAGTGGTGTTAGAAGCGACTGATGTGTTGCAAATTGATTGCAGCGTAGCTGACAAGGTAAGTGTAACCGCAAGTATAATGGAGATAACCTGATGACAACAGAATTTCCATTTATTGGCAAAACTGGCGATCAAACTGAATATGTTGCCGTGGTGCGCCAAAACGAAATCGTTATTGATGCCGCGCTAACAATAGACGCAACCAATGCTGCGCTTTCCGCTGGCCCGATTACTCAAAACGCTACTGTCACTGTTAATGGATATTGGAGTATCGTATGACCAGTCAGTTAAATGTAGACACTATTGTAGATAAGGCTGGCTCTGGCGGTTCTAATGTCAAAATGGCTAATACATCTACCTATGTATCAGATGGTGGAAATGTTACGCAGAATACTGTGCAGGGGGTGGCAAAGCATTGGACAATTGTTGACCAGACTGGAACAACAGAATCTTTAGGTAGTTTTAATCAAAGTTCTCTTACAGATGTTAACACGGGTAGAACAGATGTAAATTTTGTTAACAATTTCAGTTCAGTCAACAAATGCACAACAATTTCTAACACATATGCAATGGACGGTTGCTGGTATCAAGTTGGAAATACCACTAATTACAGAATAGTTAACTATATTGGGGGAGCCTACACTGATTTTGACCATTCTAGTGGTAGAATTACAGGAGACCTCGCATAATGGCTAGTATTCTTAAAGTAGATACACTAACAGGTGTAACCACGGCTGGTTCTATTAGCGTTACTGGCGAAGGCAACTCAACCACGACTAATCTTCAGCAGGGGTTGGCGAAGGTGTGGTCACGTTTTAATGGTTCGTCTTTTGCTGGTGTTGATAGCTTCAATCAGGCATCTTTAGTAGATGCGGGAACAGGAATATATCAAGTAAACATGAGTAATCCGT
>UEXM01002214.1_pt1 | contig 14312 bp, 8 predicted proteins | sample 1796661 | NCBI WGS metagenome assembly UEXM01 (sample SAMEA4772469, study PRJEB27181) | metagenome | reverse complement strand
GTGATATGATCTACCATATTTTAGATTACCAGCAAGTTTATTGGAAAAGTCGTCTTCTTTTATTGTAAGTTTACGACCTTCTTCTATAAGTTCTTTTGTTAATTTTGGATCGACTTCTGTCTGAAATATTGGAGGACTGAATGGAAATAAAAGATTATCTCCTTCTTCAGTTGTTATTTTTGGTATATTAGTTATAAATCCACTCATTCCACACCTTTCAAAAATTAATTATATAAAGTATTTAGTATCTTAAAATGACAATACCTTTTCCACCTGCACCTGAAGCATAAGCGGCTCTTGTACCACCTGATCCACCACCTTTATTTGCTTGAGCAGCAGTTGTTGCACCTGCTCTACTACCATCTGTTCCTCCACCTTGTGCACCTGTACCAGCAGGAGCAGCAGCAGGTATAGGAATACCTGGTCTATCATCACCTTGTGCTCCACCACCACCACCAGCATAATAAACTGAAGTAGTTCCATCAGCGATAGTATAAGCTTTACCTACACCACCATCACCACCACCACCATTAGGGTTAGGAGATGGATATTGATTTTGTCCACATTCACCAACAGCACCAGCGCCACCGCCACCACCACCAGCACCTGGATAGTGAGCTGATCCACCAGCACCACCTCTATTACCAAATCCGTAAGCACCAGAGAAACCTGGTTGAGTTGATTGAATTCCTAATCCACCAGCACCACCGTGTTGAGCAGCGTATAAAGGCCAACCTTCACCTGTAGGTCTACCTGGGTTAGGTGTATTACCACCAGCACCACCATTTCCACTTCCACCATCATTTTGGTGAGGTCCACTAGGGCCTCCACCGCCACCGCCACCTTTGGCAGTAATGACACCAACTGATGGGTGTAAACCTGGATTACCTGGTCCTCCAAATGTTGTATCTTGTCCGTTTGCTCCACCTGCAGCACCTCCGTCACCAATTGTGACAGCAATTGTTCCACCAGGAGTAACAGTAGCATTAGGTATATAAACTAATCCACCTGCACCACCACCACCTGTTCCACAACCACCACCTCGTTGTCCACCTGATCCACCACCAGCAACTACTAATAATTCAATTAGATTACTAACACCAGATGGTACTGCGAAAGTACCAGATGATGTAAATGATTCTGTACCTGATGGAGTTTCTACTATATTAAATGCTCGTGATGTTGTATTTGAGGCAGCGTCAACTGCTCTTAATACGAAATTTGTTGTAGTTAAACCTGATCTATCTGCAGTCAATGTTCCAGTAATTCTAAATTTAGAAACACCATTTTCCTGTACTGTTGCCGCTGATAAACCTGCTGGTAAACTACCAGATTGTATTTCAAACGTTATAACACCAGCTGAATCTGGGTCAGCAGCCACAATATCCATTGTTGAAACTGTTGATTGTTCAGCAAACGATCCTATGTTTCCTGATGCTGTAACAAAGACAGGACTTTGATCTACACTAATTTGATTTACTAAAGTTGCAGTTACTCCACCACCTACTGACACTCTAACATCATAAGGCTCTCCAGCTGTTCCTAAATTTGATTTAGCAATAACTGCCGTAATTTGTGTTATACTGTTAATTGTAAATGAATCAAAAGAAAGAGTTGCTCCAGCATCTGTAATTAATGTAGGAATTGCTGTTGTACCAAATCCAGTTCCAGTAATAACAAACGTATAATTACCTGTTCCATCACCAGAAACTACTGATGTTGGTGATACACCTGTCACTGTAGGTATTTGAAATCCTACATTACCGGCTTCTACTTTTTTAAGAGATGTGGTACTTGCGTCATAAACTAACAGAATATCATTGGCAGCGGCATTCCCGCTTAATTCTGTATGACCCGTAATTGATGTAACGTCTAAATGTTCTTCGCTAATAGCATCATCTGCTATTTTAGTTGCGTCAATTGCATCATTAGCAACTTTTGCTTTCTCAACAGAAGCGTCAGTTATACCAGTCTTTGTTATTTTTGTAAGTGCCATTTACTTCTCTCTTTATTTTGTTTTAATACTCTCTACTTTATTAATTATTCTATTAACAAATGCGTCAAGGTAATCTAAATCAGCAGAAAATCCAACGTGTGGTATTCTAATCTTATTACCATTTTCATCTTTTGCATTTCTAAAACCTTGTACACTTTGACCAAGTCTTTCATCTTTAGTCATTTGACCCCATACAGAGTCTTCAATACTTTTCATTGGTATTTCTACCAAATTAAATTTTGTTTTTAATTCTTCTGCGAACATACTACAAGGAACTTCACCTCTGTCTCGCATTAAATCAATAATCTCTCTAACTATAACTTTATCACTATCTGTAATATTACCATAGTCAAAAACTCCTGTGATAGCCTCTCCAGTCATATTGGAAGCTACCTTACCATTTACACCCTCATTGGGTTCTTTTACACCATGTTTTTTTATATCTTCAGCCATTTCAATTTTCTCCTAAAAAATAGTTTTTATATTATTATTATTATTTATACTAGAAGTTATTAACCTCTAACAATCACAATTCCTTTACCACCGTTAAAAGCTCCTTGTCCAATACTACTTGAACCACCAGCTCCACCGCCTTTGTTTGCTTGTCCTGCAGTAGCTCTAGGACCTCCTCCACCACAACCACCTGTACCATTAGGACCAGCACCACCACCACCAGCGTAATAAACTGAAGTTGTACCGTCTCCAATAGTATAAGCTTTACCTACACCACCTGGTTGTGAAGATCCTCCAGAAGCACCAGCGCCACCGCCGCCGCCACCACTTCCTGGACTTCCTGATCCACCGTTATTTCCAAATCCGTAAGAACCTGAATTACCTGGTTGAGTAGGTTGAGTAGCTGTTCCAACAGAACCACCACTGTTTCCTCCACCAGAACCTCCTGGTCTACCGTTTTGGTGTCCGCCTGGGTTTTGGTAAGCGTCACCGCCTCCACCACCACCTTTGGCAGTTAAAACTCCACCTTGTCCTAAACCTGGATCTCCTGGTGCACCGAATACTGAATCTTGTCCAGCCTCTCTTGGACCACCAGCACCTACTGTAACTGTAATAGTACCACTTGCTGTCACAGGATAATCTGGCATAAATATTAATCCACCAGCACCACCTCCGCCAGCACCTGATCTGTGAGTAGGGTGAGGAGTTTGTGAGTTACCTCCACCACCACCAGCAACTACTAATACATCATAAACAGAAGCTCCTGCTGGAACTGAAAATGTACCAGATGCTGTAAATGATGTAGAAACTGGGTTGTTATTAATTGTAATACTGAATGCTCTTGAACTAGTATTGGAAGCAGCGTCAACTGCTCTTAATACGAAATTATATGTAGTGTGTGCGGCAACTGCTGCGTGAGTACCAGCGATTATAGCTGTACCACCTTCTGCTGCTGTATTTACAAGAGTAAAGCCTGTTGGTAAAGCACCAGATTGTAATTCAAAAGTAACATTACCTGCTGACTCTGGGTCAGTTGCGTTTACACTAAATGAACCTGCAACTTCTTCTAATACACTACCTATTGAACCTGCGCCAGTAACAAATACTGGAGAAGCGTCAACAGTCACTTGATCTGTTTTTGTGTTTGAAAGTAATCCACCCTCAGTAGTAACTTTTATATCAAAAGGTTCATCAGCAGTTAATAATGCTGATTTTGCTATTACACAAGTTAATTGTGTTGAGCTATTTCTTGTGACAGAAGAAAAAGCTAATGCTGCTCCACCTGTTTTAATAAGGTTTGCTGTCGCATCAGCTGAAAATCTTGTACCTGTGACTGTAAATGTGTGATTACCTGTGCCATCACCTGTCAATGCATTTGTAGGACTGATAGAAGTAATAGAAGGTGATACCAAACCTACTCTACTTGCTTGAATTTTTTTTATAGTTCCTGAAGATGTATCATAGATTAATAATACATCATCTGCTGCAGCTGAAGCCGCTATTTCAGCATTACCTGTAATTGCGGTGACATCTAAATGTTCTTCACTTATAGCGTCATCAGTAATATTTGAACTTTTAATTTTTGTTGCCATATCTCTATTTATTATCCTTGTCTAGGTAATTCTCTAATAATTATTGCATCCGCGGCAATTGGAGCCACTGCAAAAGTTAATGTTGTACCCGAAATTGTGTAATCACTAGTCGCTGCTTGAGCAACACCATTTATAAAAACTAATACATCAGCAACTGCACACCCACTAGTCACTGTGAATGCTCTTGTGGAACCATCGCCAGTACCTGTTCTATTTACATATGATAATGTAACAGTTGGTGAAAAGTTTGCTTTAGTCATTCTTCTTAAAGCACTTGCTGAAGTATCGTAAATTAAAATTTCATCACCATCAGCTACAGTAGCCTCTGATGTTTGAGCTGTAATAATACCTGAATTTAGAAATTGTCCTACGTCTCTAATTAAACCTAAGAATATTACAAACACAGTCTCACCTGCTGTAGGTGCAGCAGAAAATACTAATGAAGTACCTCCACCAGATATTGAATAACCTGTATTTGGTTGTTGTACAACACCAGCAACTGAAACTATAATAGAAGATGTACTACCTACTGAATAATTTAAAGTAAATGTAGTAGTAGATGAATCAGCTGTTAAATTCTGTGATTCAAATGCTCCGTATTCTGGTGTTCTTCCTATATATGCCATAATTCTTTAAAACCTTACGATTACTATTCCTTTACCACCTGAAGTACCTACTGGTGATTCTGATTCTGCGCCACCGCCGCCACCACCACCTGTGTTGGCTTGTCCACTTTGTCCTTTTACATCTGAAGTAAATTTACCACCATTTCCTCCACCACCTTGACCACCATAACCTATATTTTGATTTTCTACTGGAGCTGGAGTATTTGCTGTACCACCACCACCACCAGCGTAATAAACTGAAGTTGTACCGTCTCCAATAGTATAAGCTTTACCTACACCACCTGCACCACCCCATTCGTGTGTGGGACTTACAGGACCCGGAGCTGCTGGTCCACATGATGTAGACCTACCTTGACCACCTGCTGCTCCTGCGCCACCTCCACCACCTGCGCCTGATTGTGAATCGTCATATGATGTACCACCTGCGTTTCCAAATCCATATGCGCCTGAGTTACCTGATTGAGTTGGTTGCGTTGCAGTAGAAGCAGGTCCTGTTCTAGGTACACTACCATCTCTTGCGTGACCACCACCAGATCCTCCTGGTAAACCTGCTCTTAAATTTGGTGATTCAGTACCATCTAATGCTCCTCCTGTTATAGCAGCACCACCACCGCCACCACCTTTAGCAACTAATGTTCCAAATGCGGAATCTTGTCCTGTTATACCTCGCATATTAGATCCAGATTGAGCTGTTGCAGGTCCACCACCTTCACCAACTGTAACTGTAACTGTACCACCAGGAGTAACTGGAGCTGCTGGCATAAATATTAATCCACCAGCGCCACCGCCACCACCTCTACGACCAGTTCCACCGCCGCCAGCAACTACAAGTACATCAACTGCTGTAAGACCTGTAGGAACTGAGAAAGTACCTGAAGTTGTAAATGATTGTGATGCTGGTGCATTGACTGTAATAGAAAAAGCACGAGACGTAGTATTAGAAGCAGCATCAACTGCTCTTAATACAAAATTTGATGTTGTGTTTGAACCTACAGCACTAAAACCAGCAAATTTTGCCTTAGATACACCATTTTCATGTACTGTTGCGAGTGTGACACCTGCTGGTAAAGAACCTGATTGTAATTCAAAAGTTAAGTTACCTGCTGACTCTGGATCAAACGCTTCTGCAAACAAACTAACACTTCTAACACCATTTAATACAGTTCCTAATGAACCAGATGCAGTATTAAAAGTTGGTGATGCATTTACATTAATTTGATTTTCTAAAGTAGCAGCTAGACCACTTGCAGCCGTAACTTTAACGTCAAAAGGTTCACCTGAATCGAGTAAAGATGCTTTCGCAATCACACCAGTAATTTTAATACTAGAGTTTACTGTTACAGTATCAAAACTTACAGTGCTACCAGAATTATTAAGTAAAGAAGCAGATGCTCCAGTAAAACCAGTACCATTAATTATAAAAGTATGATTACCTGTACCATCACCAGATAAGACCGATGTTGGTGTTACAGATGTTATAGTAGGTGCTTGTAATACTAGATTACTTCTTAGAATTTTTTTAAGAGTATTAGTGCTTGCGTCAAAAACAATTAATACATCACTATTATTTGCTTCTTCTGATAATTCTGCTAAACCTGTAATAACTGTATTGTCTAAATGTTCTTCGCTAATTGCGTCATCTGCTATTTTAGTAGCATTAATTGCATCTGCTGCGATCTTTGCTGTTGATATCGCTAAATTTTGTACTTTTGCTGTAGTAACTGCATTGTCACCTACTGTAGAAATTTGTTGTACATTTGATGTACCTGGATTTAAAACATATATTGAAGCTGCAGCTTCTGGAGCTGCTGTAAATGTAATTCTTTTGAATACACTTGAACCATCAAATCCAAGTGTGTATGCGTTAGACGAACCTTCTTGTTGTCTTACGTTATTTACAAATACTTGAATTTCATTTCCACCACCATCAGGTGCTTCATTAGTCATATCAAAAGCAACTGTACTACCATCGCCAGTAAAAGTATCTTGCGAAAATAGTCCTGTTCCTTTATTTGTTGGACCTACTCCTAAATATGCCATTTAATCCTCTATATTATTATACGTCTTCTAAAACTGTTATTGTTGCGTCAAGTGAAGCAGCTCTACTAGATTCTATTCTTAATACATCTGCGTTAGTGCCATCATTTTGTACTACTAATTTATTACCCGCCATAACCTCTAGTGAAGAACCAGCTGGTATAGTTGCATTCTTAACAATATACACATCATTAGTACCATCTTCGTTATCTAAAAAAACAGAAGCAGTGATACCAGCGGTATGTTTGTTTGCTAAAGTAATTCCAATAACAATAGCTTCTAATGCTGAACTACCTGAGCCTGCTGGAACTGTATAAACAGCGTCAGCTGAAGCACCTGTGTTTGTACCTACACTCGGTTTTGCGAATCTTTTGAAATCGTTTGCCATTTTTGTTATCCTTTTATTTTACTATTTATAATCTATCCTAGTGCAACTGCCTGCGCAATCGCAAAGTTTGTTGATGCGAAATTCACTGCTGTACCAGTAGTAGATAGAAAAGATACTCCAACTAATGCTGAAGAATCAATATCTATTCTATTACCCATTAAAGCGTGATTTACACATTGATAATATAATATATTAGGTGTCGTTTCTGACACTACAAGTTGAGTATATGAGCCTGAACTACCGGCTGTACCGTTATAGGTTACACCTGTTGAATACAATGTAGTTTTCGCAGCGTCATAATATAATCTTAATTGATGACTAGAGTTACTACCATCTGATTGAGTAAATCTATAAGTATTACCTACTTTTAAATCTATGAAAGGCGATACTGAATCATTTAGTAAATAACCATTACTAGAACCTGAACCATGATAGACATGAGTTGATGTTTTAGCCGCAACTTTAACAGCAAATTCTGTGTAAGTATTAGAACCATCAGCATTATATCTATGTCCAAATGTTTGAATAACAAGGTCACCAGCCACAGATGAGTTTAACTCATTTACAGCGCCTACAATACTAGACGCCGAAGTTGTCATAGTTGCAGTATCACCTATATCGGTTGACGCTAAACTATTAAACGTGGTTCTAAACGTATCTAAAGTATCTGTTGTTGCTACTGATCTTACAGCCATGTTACTTTGTTATTCCCTTTATTAATTCTTTTATTTCTCTTAACTCTGCCTTTAAACTATTTATTTCTTTACAAGCAGTTCTTAATTCATCACTTTGTTTATTTCTTGCTCTATGACGAGCCATATAAATTGTATATTCACTTGTAGAAGAATTTATTACTGCGTTAGACACCGTATCTCTAATTAAACTTTGATGTCCTTCTACTTTTAATCTACTCATATTATACCGCCAATGCTATTCCTCTAAAATCTTTTAATCTCGGTGCGTAAGGAGATACTGTACCTCTTAACACAATTTTAATTTCTAATGAAGTAAACTCTGGTAAATCTGCTACACTAAATTTATAATCTCTAAAATCTCTATCTAATACTTCATCGCCTGTTGATGGATCAATTGAAATATCTGATGAACCATCTGTGTTAAATGGAGTATATTCTATATCTTTAATTCTTTGTACTTCTTCACCACCACTTACTCTAAAGAAAGCTTTGATTGAAGAAGATGATCTAACACTTGCCGCAACTCTAATATCTAAAGCAGTTGATGGATTTTCTAAATTAACTGTTTTAGTTACATATACACCTTCAGAAGAACCACCTTCTACTGCTGTGTCTTCTTCAAAGTCTATTGTGTTAGTAATTTTTGCTACAATTGATGAACCTGATGCTGGAGCAGTAACCATAGTCATTGTTGTTCCAGAAACTGTAAAGTCATCTATTGGTTGTAGTTTTAATCCATTTTTCTTAACTGACATTATGTGAGCATTAGCTGGTGTACCAGATAATGTAAATGCCACTGTTGATCCATCACCAGTAAATGTACTAGTTGATGATACAATAGGATTATTTAATCTGTTATTAATCGCAAAAGCGTTAAGTCTTTTTATATCAATAAATGGAGATAAGTTTGTATTCAAAGAACTCATTGTTAAATCAACAACTAATGATTTATTACCTGACATTTCATTTGTTTGGTTAATTGCACTAGCAACTAATCTTGGAGATGTAAAGTATATATTATCTCCTATTACTGTACTTGCTGCTGTTGTATCAAGTGTAAATGGTGTTTCAGTACCGTGAACTGATTTACCAGTTGATGTTTTAATAGTAGATGATAATGTTGTTCCTGGTTGAGTAACCTGACCAATTTGTAATTGCATTACATCAAAGGCTCTATTTTCTGTAGCAACAACTGTACTACCACCAATATCACCAGATGATGATGCTGTGCCAGCAGTTGTTATATCATAACTGTCTAAAGTTACATTTGAAATACTTGTATATGTTCCGTTAATCGCAGAGTGTGCGATACCATTATAAGTACCTGATCCAACTCCTGATATAATTACATTGTCACTAGTAGAATGCATACCATGATTATTATGGAATACTCTAATGACACCTGTTCCTTTAAATGTTCTTAAAGGATTAGCTTTTAATGTTCTAGTAGGTAAATCTTTATTAGCAAGTGTAATTGTTCCTGAAGCAGCAATATCAAATACTGCTTTCTTCAAATTGAATTTTAAATCTTCCATTTGTTCAGGTGTCCATGTACTATCATTTGCTGACTTAAATAATACACCTGTTGCTGGTTGTTTAGATACTGTTCTATCACTACCTATTACTGTTCCACCCAATCTTGCTGTGTAAGTTACATAATCAGTTGAATCAGTTTTTAATACTAAAGCGTATTCAGTACCTTCTTGTAAATATACAGGCGCAGGAAAAGTAAATGTAGTTGCTGTACTTGCATCTGTACTAATATTTACTGAACCTGGATTTAAATATTTTTGTGCGAAAGGTAATACCTCATTTGTAGGATAACCATTATTCATTTTTCTAATTTCAGCTCTTACTGGAATTGTATTTGATTTAGCAGAAAAGAATGTATCAACACTTGTAATATAACAACCATCTGCTTGGTCAATCATAAATGATTGCGCTAATGGATCTGGTGGTCCTCCACCTCCTTCTCCACCTCCTCCTCCACCTTGGTTTTGTGGTGGTGGAATTGTTACTGAACTTGAAGATGATCTTGTAATTCTTTGTGTTTCTGATACATTTCTTCTTATTACTCTAACCTCTCTTGTAGAAACAACTGCTTCTCTTACTGTTTCTTGTAAACCTTTAGCTGAATAATCAGCCTCTGCTGATGTTGCACTAGTAGCTGAATTTAAATTTGCGTTTGTAGATGAACTTGTTAATCTGAATACTCTTGTACCTGTTCTCCATCTTGGATTAGCATCTACATTTGGATCAGGTATTGCGAAAGTACCACTCACAGCACCATTTGCATCTGATGTTAAGTTACCACCAAGTGATCCACCAGATGGTGTTACATAAGCTGTAATTAATTGTTCATCAAAATATGGGAAAACTCTTGTATTAGGTCTCATACCTTGAGCAGTAAATGATATTGTTCTACTTCTAATAAAAGGTACAAAGTTTATACCAACAACTCTATCCCCTAAACTTTGTATAACAGTTTGTGGTCCTACTTCTGTTCTAACACCACCTCTTGTTTGTATAACGTCTCTACTAGTTGTAGTTGTTACTGTTCTTCCATTTTGTCTTGTATTTGATCTAGGATTACCCGACCATTGATCTTGCCATTCATTCCATTCTGTACCTAATGGGACATTTGCTATAGATTCATTTTCCAATCCCATAGCTCTTCTTAGGTTATCATAAGTACCATTTAAATTCACTACAATGTCTGGCGCTCTAGTTGTTTCTTTCCACTCATCTAATGGTGGGTCTAAATCTATATCACCTATCCAATTGAAAATCATAAATGGTTGTAAATTTTCTGTTTTAGTAGCGAAAGGTTGATCTATCACAGATGTTTCTGTGTAAGGTAATGTTACAACATCACCTGTTAATTGATAATTCGCAGCTGTTCTATCTGCTGTTGTTATTGCTGTGCCATCTTCATCTATTTCTTCAAACTCAATGTTATCTTCGTTAAACATTGGTCTTGCTTCACCTCTAGCTCTATCAATAGATAATTTGTAATCATTGTTTCCAACATCACCAACATTATGACCAGTAAAGTTATCTACAACAAATCCATTTTTAAATCTATCAAAACCATTTGCGTCTTGTATTTGTAAAGATTGCGCATCAGCTTCTAATAATGAAAGTTGAGTATAGTATTCAACATTTTGTATTCTTTTTTCTAAACGACCTATATCTCTCATAGTAAATCGTCTATTATCTTGTTTAATAATAATCACTTCGTCTGTATCTAGCGTAAAAGATGGTATTTCTAATGTTGCTAAGTGTAAGTGACTATCTAAATTTTGTGGAGCTAAAGGATTAAGTGAAGACGCACCTTTTAATACTTTTAATTCACCATTTCTAGTGATAAAGATTTTATCTATTCTACTTAAATAAAATTCAAAGTCAGTTGTAATATCTGAATTAAATTCTGGTATGTCTATTGTAGAGTTACCTGTTCCATTAAAACTTCTTTCAAAATCAGAACCTGATGTTGCACCAGGTAAAGTTGAAGCATCATCTACTCTAGGTCTAAAGTCTAAACTATCTCTTAATTCAAAAGTTGTGCCTAATGTATCTGAAGTATAACTTGGTATACTAGCATATGCAACAACACCAGAATAAGAATCTACGTCAAAGTAATCACCTGATCCATGTGAGAAGAAATCAAAATTAATTAATAGTTGACCAGTTGGTTTTAATGCACCTGGTTTTAATTTAATTCTACCTATATCATAGAAGTTATCTCTTTGACCATTATCTAAATCAAATCTACTTGTAATATCTGTATGTGAACTTGTTGCTGTTGTACCAAACGCAGGTGACATATAAACATTATTAATTTTAAATATATCAGCTTTACCTATACCAACAACTCCACTTTCAATAATTGTTTGTGATGTTACTGCTAAAGTTTGAGCACTATTTAAAGTTTTTGTTTTAGAACCAGCAACTGTTCTTGCGATAGTTGCTAAAATTTTTATTTTATGACCAGCGAAGTTAGCACCAAAATCTAGTGTTAATGTTTTACCAGTTGGAGAACCACCTAATGTAAATAATGCGTCACCCTCGTGGTTATTACCTGAAGTATTTAATACATCACCTACACTTCCTGTTCCACCAGAACCTGTTGTCATAATTGATACTGCGAAATCATCATCAGCTTGTGAACTAAATGTTTCGTTAGTACCAGCTGTAATTGTTCCATCACCATTTGATGATAATGTCAATGTAAATTGTCTTCTTACATTAAAGTTTGTATCAGTTGCTCCACTATTTGCTGTTGTTTTTAAAGTTGAGACAGTTTTATATGGTAGATTAAATATAGAAATATTATTTTCTGGATTATTTAATTTAGCTCTTGTTCTTGTTGCGATACCAGCAGTTGTAACATCACTTCCACCTACATTAGCTGTTAAAGTTAATTCTGTTTGTGATATTATATTTCTTACTGTACCTGTAACTGTGGCCCCAGCATTATTTGTAAATGTAATAGTATCATCTACTTTTAATTCCGTTGTAAATTTAGTACCTTTACCTGAAATAACAGAACTACCATTTGCTACTGTTATGTTACCTGATAATTCTGTATTTGAACCATGCGTACTATCTAATTTTGTGTCTGCAGTGTATGTAGGAGAACCTGCCATACCAATTTGTTTTGTTTGTTCAAATACAAAAGGTGTAACACCTTTAAAACCAATTCTATCTGCTTGAATAGTACCACTTGCGTTTGATGAATCACCTGTGACAGTTTCACCAGCAGAGAAAGAACCCTGTACATTTGATAATACCACTGTTGTGTGAGCAGCTGTAGGATTACCAGATTGAGCTGTAACGTTTAATGATGTTGTACCATCACTATCAAATAACTGAAAAGTATTTGCTGTTGTATTTCTTACAACACAAACTCTTGCGCCAGAATTTACTACACTGTTTACTGAATAAGTACCACCTGTTAAAGTAATTTGTTGACCATCTACAAATCCATGAGAAGATAAAGTAGCAACAGAAGGATTAGCAACTGTGATTGCTATTGCCGCACTTTTCTTTGCTGTGTCTGACATAACAATACCAGTTGCGCCAGTAGTTGCGCCAGTTAATCTTTCACCAGTTGTATATGTTACACTTGTTGTTAAATCAACGTGTGTAAACATTTCCATATCAAATAAATAATGTTTCCAAGTATTTGAAGTTGCGTAAATATCTGATGTCTCTGTTCCTGTTACATATTCAAAACCACGAGATTTGGCTCTACCAATTTGTGTAACATTAACTCCAACAGTTGGTACTTCTGTACCTCTAGCACTTGTTGGATCTCTATATAAATTTACATTTTTAAATGCTTCTGCCTCACCTGATACAAAACTTATATCTGGTGTTCCATAAACGTTATCTACATAAACAAAGTTTTTTACATTAAATCTTGTTTTATTATTATTGGCAGCATCTGTATCTCTAGCTTTATCTACATCAACGTATGTAGTAGATAATACTTCTGCTTCATAACCATTGACATAAGCTTTAAAAGGAGATACACCAATGGCCATTTTAGTTTCTAAACCACCATTACCACCTGTGTTAATACCTCTATTAGTACCACTTATTAAATGTTCTCTAACATCAAACTCTGGATTAACTAAAACATAATCACCTGATTCATCAAATGTACGTCTTGCTAATGTTTCTGCTAAAATATTATATTCTGTTGCTCTAGCTTGACCTTTAATATTACCATTTTCTACTCTTAATATTTCAAAGAAGTTAGAATCTTCCGTAGATGATAAAGTTTTTTTAGTTAGAGTTAATAGAATTTTAAATCTGTGAGCACCTGGCGCATTAACGTTTGAACTACCAGTTGCGTTATCATTTAAAGTTAAGTCATCATTTGGTGTTACAAATGATTCTGTAATTGTATAACCAATTCTATATGAAGGTGTGTTTGTGTATTTGTCTAATATTAAAGTCTCTGCATCTGCTTGTACAAAATAACCATTAATATAATAAGTGCCTGCAGCACCTATCGCAGCAGAACCTGTAGCAGTTGTACTACATACACATGATAAAGAAACACTATCACTATTTGTTCCTGTGATTGTTTCACCATCTGAAAATACAAATGCTATGTTATTACTACCTGTTTTTTCGTATTTTACATAAAGAGTATCTGGATCAGAACCTACTAAAGCATCTGTACCAATTATTTCTGCGACAACACCTGAAGTACCACCTGTAATAATTGTACCAGTTGTAAATTGAGCTAAAGTATTTGCACTAGCAATACTTGTTAATTTAACTGCGTAATATTTGTCATCAAATGCTATGCCACCAGGTATTACAATAGAACCTTGTTTAAATACATGGTCACCAAATTTTTCAATTTGGTTTTGTAATAGTGACTGTGATTGTGTTAATTCTCTAGCCTGTACAGCAAACGCTGGTCTAAAAAGAACTCTATGGAATTTTTTACTTTCCGTAAAGTCATCAAAGTAAGGCGAGAGATTAAAGTCAGTTGGACTTGGCATT
>UEXM01002212.1_pt1 | contig 14322 bp, 23 predicted proteins | sample 1796661 | NCBI WGS metagenome assembly UEXM01 (sample SAMEA4772469, study PRJEB27181) | metagenome | reverse complement strand
AACTTCTGTACCGTCTGTAGAACCAGATGGTCTTGTTATGTTATATTGAATACCATCTACAAAAATAGACATTTGTCTTGAACTATCAATCTCTATTTTTAAGTGATAAATAGTATTTGCAGCTACAGTTATTGGTAAAACACTGATATGATCTGTGCCACCAATACTATGAACAAAATGTAGTTTTGTAAAATCATCAAAAGATTCAGAGTTTGTAGCATCTGTTTGAAACTTAAAATATGCTTGGTTAGCATCTGTCGCTATTAACTGATCATTAGTTAATTTTAAACCAGCGTATGCTTTTTGATTATCAATTGCAGGTAATGCTATTGATGTTTCAAAATGTACTTGATTCTCAGTCCCCCATAAACAACTTGCCCATGCTGTTGCAGCAGTATCTAAATGTGGAGTAATAATTGCTTGGTCTTGATCAGCACCTGCTGTTGTTGCTACAATTCCTGCTGATGTACTATTAAAGGTACATAAAGCAGTAGTCATATTAGTTCCAAGTGCTTCCCAGTTTCTATTTAAAGCTCTTTGAACTTCAACTGTTGATACTTGGTCAATATTTGCATTTAAACCAGGTCTTTGTAAAAACCATTCTTCTAAATAAAAACGTCTTGTATCTTGTGGATAATCTCCAAGAGTTCTGTCTTGGATTAAACCAGTAGTAGAATCTTTACTGATTAATTTCATTCCATTTTGCGACCTTATAGGTCCAGAAAAGGTTGTATTAGCCATGTCCATTCTCCCGTCTTGGCAAATGTCAACTACATTATGTAATTGTCGGTTAATTAATTATATAATGAAAAAAACCAGATTGCAATGCAATCTGGTAAAGTTTTTCTTTTGGGAGGAAATATTGAATAAAACAATATATCTACCTCTTACGTATCACAAATAAAAAAGGGTGGCAAGTGCCACCCTTCAAATCCCAGAATTTGTTTTTAGTTATGCACCTGGTGAACCAAATACACATCTTGGATCAGAGAATCCAAAAGAATATCTCTCACGAGCTTTATATCTCATGTTTCCAGTATCGAAGTCTGCTTCCATACCTGTAGATAAAGCTACACGTTCAAAATGTAAGAACCCACGAGGAGTATCTGTCATAAGGAAAAATGCATCTGTATCAGTTAGGAAGTCATTGACTACATAACCTTCTGGTAACATACCCATGTTCTTCATTGCATTAGCATCATTATCTGATGTTGATACTCTAAGTGTTGAGTTCATAATTCTCTCTGCAACGAACTGTAACTGTCTTGGAATAATTAATTTCATTCCTCTTAAAGCTACAATAAGACCTCTTTCGTCAACAAAGCCTGCAATCTTAATTAAAGCATCTTCAAGAGATGTTTCGTTAAGGTCTGCCGCAGTTGAAGGTTCATTCGCAAATGTCGCTCCAGTTGTTAACGGATGATCTGTTGCACAGAGTTCTTTTCCATCACCACCAGTAACTGTACTATCAAACGCATTGTTCAATACAGATGCTGCTTTAACTTGCTTGGTGTGTGCCATTGATCTTGCCAAAGCTTTTGTGTATCTACCAGAAAGTCTGTCGTAGAGATTATCTTCTACAGCTTCTTCTGTGATACTAAATGCCAAAGCAATAGTCTCATGGTTATACCTTGCAGTATAAGCTTCATTTGCATCGTCAAACGCTACTCCAGTACCTTCCGATTTAGTCGGTGCAGCACCAAAGCCAGATAACATTACTTCTTCTTCAAATGATCTGTCTGATGACTCTGTTGTGAAAATTTCAGAGTGCTGGTTTTCATACCTTGCATACTCCATTCCGAAAAGAGCATTAAGACCAGGCTCTAGCTCTTTAGATAGTTGTGCTCTACTTATCGCCATAATTAATCTCCTTTAAGAAATAGCAGCATCAGAATCTCCAGTAGAACTGAAGAAGATGTGATTGTTAATTTTAACGATATAATTGACCCCAGCAGCAGAGTGATCTGCATTTGTAGGATCATCGTGGATACCCAATATCATCAAAGGATTAGACGGATCTGAATCCTCCGCTGTAGATATATCAATCTGAGCAGTCGAAATACCAGTAGTAGTACTACCAGCAGCACCATTTTCAAGTTCTACTGTCTTGAAAATATCGATCCTAGCAGTTGCTTTGTTAGTATTCGTTCCGTCAGATGCAACAATATATCGTTGCATAGGGTTATCATGCACAAAACCTTTTATATCGTGGTTAGTGTCTGCTGACCCAGAACCAGGCCATGTGTTAGAGAATTTAAGTTTTTTAGTGGTGTTATCAACATATTCACAACCAGCAAATACACCAAGATACTGTTTAGTATCACCAGTTGCATCACCAATTGCTATAGTTCCACCTGTTAATTCAACAACAACAGGTGATCCTTGAAAAATAGCTGAAGCATCACTCTTTATAAAATACTGATTTACTCCATCAGCAGTCGTACCGCCAAAACCATTAATTGGTTTTAAGCCGAATTTTACGCTTGTATTAGCCATAAAATGTTACTCCTAAAGTTAAAATTGAAATTTCATTAGGATTCACCTTTTCGGTTTCCTCCAAATGTTACACGACTTTGCCTTTCCTTTTGGATTGGCATCGAAGGATGTGACTCCTTCATTAAGTTTTCATCAACAGCCGTCATTTGGTTGCGGGTTCGACCCCGGTAAAATTCGTTTCTTTCCAATGCCGTCTCTTCTGGAATCCTAGCCAGTATCAAGCCTCCTTGACCAATCACACCAGAATGTTTTCCCTCTGTAATTGTAGAGAAATCTTCATCTGGATACTCGTCAGCACGAACAGGTTCCCAACCTTCTCTTAACTTAGCGTGGACGTTCATTTGATCCTCCTCGCCTCGAATGTTGGTTCTTATCCATCTCTGCCTATATCCTTCTGGTGGTTTTGGAGCATCAAGTCTGCTCGGTGGTGACCAGGGTTTTCTTCGGGTGGCGGTGCCCCTTGTATTCGCCTCTCTTTTTGTTCGATCTGTCATCATCTATTCCTTTACGTATTTAGCGTACTCTTCAAGAGGTACATTTAGCTTTTTAGCCATTGCCACCTGCGAAGGAGACAATCTAACAGTTCTGCGTCCCTGTTTTTTGCGTGAAGCGGAAGTGTCAGCAGGAGCGACCCTGGCACTTCCTCCGTTTGCTCGTTCAGTTGTAAATTTGTCTGGGAACAAACCTTTTAACTGACGATCAATTTCATCATAGTATTCATCAGACGAAAGGTCAAACCCTTCTTCAGATAATTTTTGATGAATACCCATTGCTGTACTTGTCATAACTTGATCATCACCAAACCAATCATTCTTTTCTGCCCAAGCTTGTGCCTTTGGATCAACAGGCGCTGCTTGAGGTTGTGGCTGTGGTTGTACTACTGCTTGAGGTTGATCAGTAACTTGTTTTGACTGAGCATCTTGTCTGTCTTTCGCTATTCTATGACGTTCTTGTTCAATAGAAATCTTTGAAAGAGCTTGTTGAGCATCAAACATTTTATCAACATCACCATTATCGTGAGCTTCTTTATAGTTCTTTTTTGCTTGATCAAGCTGTGCGTCAAGACGAGTGCCGTACTCTGAAATATAGCCTTGATCTAAATTATTTAAGCGTTCTTTAAGTTTTTCGTTTTCTAACGCTGCTTCCTGGGCCTTCCTCTCGGCTTCTTGCTTGGCTCTTTCTTCGTTTTTGTACTTGGTTGTGAGCTTTTTGATTCTATCTTGTGCCCTTTTACCGACATCTTGTAATTCTTTGTCATCTGGCTCGTCTGCTTTTTGTTCAACTTGTCCAGAATCAGATTTATCTTCTGTTGTAGAATTAACAATAGGTTCTTTGTTTTCGTCCAAAGTAACTTCAACATCTTTTTCCTCTTCGGTTGTTTCGACTTTTTCTTCAGCTAAATTTTCTGACATGTCTTTTCCTTTATATATGTTTAATATCTTCTGGGTCTAAAATTGTAGCAATAACTTCATCATCGTTAATGATACGAACTTCCATATCCTCTAAAGAAAATCTGGATCCAGCATATCGACCTATACAGATCCAATCACCTTCCTTGCACCAAGCTCTGTCTTCTTCAAACACAGCTTCTCCAAATTTAGCTGAATCTTTGTAAGCAATAGGTCCAACTTTTAAAACATAAGCTACAACTGTGGCTAATGCTTCCCTTTGTCTTATCTGATCTGGTATAATTACACCCTTATCAGTAACTTCTTTACCTTGATAAGGTGCTACAAGGATTCTCCATCCAGTTGGAGCAGGTAATCTTTCTTTAAATGATTTATCAAGAAGCGTAGGATCTAATACCCTCTCTTCTTTTTTTACGTAAGCTTTTTCTTTATTTCTTTTTTGAAGTATGTGGTCAGGTACTAATAATGTCTTGGGCATCTTCGTAGTTCTTCTCCAACAAGGATTTCATTTCCTCCTTTGCGTAGGTTAAGCCTTGTATCTCACCTACAAGAAGTCGGTAGTTCTCAATATCTTGAATACCACCAGATGTTAAGATCGTAGCAATGTCTTGCTCACGTCTTTCTAACATCTTATATACGTGTTTTGCGAAGTCTGCAACATCCATCTTGTTTTATTTAATAAATTCCAGAAAAGTTACTACCAGAAACTTGTATAGAACCACCTTTAGATTTTTTAACAACCATAGTTTTACCATTCTCACTAACAAGTTTTTCTTTGTCTGTATCTATTTTACCTTTAAATGGTTTTGCTAAAGACTTTGCTAACAAAGCACGATCTGCATCTGAAATAGTCTTTCCAGACTCTCCTAAAAGCATTTGTACTTTCTTACGATCTGCATCTGAAATAGTCTTTCCAGATTCAGACATAGCTCTTGCAACGGAACCTCCTTTTTTCAAAAACCCTATTTTCTCTCTAACAGGTTTTGGTAGTTTAGGAAGACCTTTATTTCCTTCTGGGACAGGTTTTAAATTTTTCTTTTTATTCATTTTTTTTCTCCTTTTTTATTTATCATTTGCAATCCTTGCTTACCAAAGCGATATCCAAATGAGCTGCCTATTATTATATATAACATGTTGGCGAACCAATTTGGGGTCGATTGTTCTAAGAAAACAAACCCTTCTTTAACAAATGGTTGTGTCCAAGGCAAGAAAGAAGCCACAAGGATTGCCCCAAAAATTAGACTCCAAAATTCGTCCTTCCAGGATTCACCCATCTGGTTTGTAAGTGCCTGCTCATTAAGAAAACTAGATGTTGCTTCAGTCTCATAAACTTTCGCTTCCGCTTTGGCTTTTGCTACCTTAACATCTGTTTCTGCTTTAGCTTTATCAACACGTCCTTGTAACCACGTACTGGCTAATGAACCTATAGGCCCTATTATACTTCCTAGTCCTAGCATATTAACTCCTTATTTGGTGAGAGGTGTTTAGCATTATCATCAAATATTAGTATTCATTTTAAATAAGTATTAGGTTAAAAAAGAAACCAAACACCCCTCATAACTGGTGAGGAAGGCAGGCACCCCTGCGAACCTTCCTCATATATTAACATTTCCATCTTCTTCTTGCCTGTCTCAGTCTACTATTTGGATCTTTTGCCGCTTTAGGAAACTTTTTCATCTGTCCTGCACTTCTTGCACAGTATGATTTACGTCTATTTGCTGCTTTACTGCCTTTTTTTACTTTTCCAGTAACGGCTGTCTTTAATTTACTGCCAGGATTCTCTCTTCTGTACCGAGAAACTCCTGCTTTTGTCATTCCAGCACCTTTTTTTGTAGAACGGAAGTATTTCTTTGTCTTTGGTGGTTGTTTATCCTTTTTTCTAGCCACGTTTCTTCCTTCTAACTGATTTTACTCTTCTAGGCTTACCTGCTGGTTGCCCTATTCTCTTTTTTTGAGCAATTCTTGTTCTTTTTTCTGTCGTTGTAAGTTCTTTTGAGGTTTTTGGGGTTTTAGAAGATACCCTCTTTGAGGGGCGACAATATGGAGTACCCCGTTTTTCACCTTTTTTTCTCCCACAAGCCTTCCCCGTGCGGACATCTTTCCAATCCTCCTTGAACCAACGCTTTAACGCTAAACCTTTTTTAGTTTTTCGTACAGCCACTAAAAAATCCTTGTTTTTTTACGCCTATTTTGAGTTACAGAACCGCATCCGTTAGCAATAAAACCACCATCATCAAATTTTATGATTCCACCTTCTGCTGCTTTTTTAGTCTTCTTCTTTTTTGAGTTTCCGTAGTTTGCCGCACCAACTTTTCGACATTTAGCAATAGCTCCAGAAGCATAAGCTGAAGGAAAAACTCTATATCGTGCTTTAACTTTTCTGTAACAAGCGTCTTTTGCCATAATTAACCTTTTATTTTTTTAGTTATCCATAAAAACAGTGCGTATACAACTAAACCATATACTGTAGCAATCCCAATATCAACTAAATGTTCACGCATATGATAGATGAATTGTATACCAGCTTCAACATCACTGCCACCACCAGAACTGTCAGTAATATTTATAGTCTTACCTTCAAAGCCAGTAAACGCACCTTCTTCAATAATTATTTCTCCATCTTCAGGTAGATCTTCAAAATCTGAGGATGTTGTTTGGTTTATTTCAATGTTACTCATTTTTTACCTTTTAAGTATTTAGGATCTTCATTCTCCTTCTTTTTGAGGTACGCAATAAGTGGTAACATAAACTTGGGAAAACGCAGTTTGCTGGTGCGTGTTTTGTGCCCGTATTTTTTCGGCAAAGGAGAGACATGTATTAAGATCCTGGAAAAAAACACGTTCTTGAATATCCGTTCCATGTAAAATTACTATTAAAACCCATATCATTTACCATTTTCTTTTGACCTTGTAAATGCAGTCGCACCCATAAATGTTGCAACGATACCTAAATTTGCCACAACATACGTTGAGAGTAAAGCCGTTACCATCTCAACTCTTGCATCTGGTATTACTGGTGACATAACTAAAACTATTAAAATGATTGATGATATAGATGACACCCAACAAAGCATCCTCTGTTGGTCTTGCATCTTATCAGAATTTTCAAGACGTATCATATGCTCAGATCGTGCAAGTTCATCGTCACTTACAATTCCGTCACCATCTAAATCAAACTGTTCGTATTGACTGCCTTTTTGTAATTTTTTGCTCATTCAAAACTTTCCTTTATACTTTTAACCACGTTTTTCAACGTAAAGGGTTTTTCATTGGGTCGATATTTACATCGCATTTCTCTTGGACATTGAACATTACCAGCACTCATGTCAATGTACTCATTATATTGTGTATAATTTGCTCCAACGTAAACACAGATATGTTGGTTATCTGTTCTCATTTGTTTTGCTAATCTGCACGTTGTATGCTCCTTGTCTCTTGCAAAAGTAACAATTGCTAGAAAAGAAATAATACAAAAGAAGATTAAGAAATAATAAATAAAATTATACAGCATAAGCATTACGCAACACTCTTTGTGATCAGCCAGATCATCCATCCAAGAGCAGATAGTCCAATCAATACAGAAATACCTATAACAGTATAATCTCTTATCATACGTTGTTGCTCTGCTTTAGCATAAATAGCTTCCTGTCTGGCCTTTCGTATACGACCTTCCTCACGCAACAAATCTTCGTATGCCATTAAGCCATAGTGACCAACTAGCCAGTTCTTAAGATCTTCACGTTGTTTTTGTATTTTCTTCTTAGCTGCAAAACTCTCCATTGCAACTTCCTGGACGGAGCCATTAAATAATTTATCAAAGGTTGATGGGTTGTTAGAGTTCTTGTGAATATTATCTATATCAGAGACTGCACCCATCCATTTACCCAATGTAGCTGTGCAGTCTTCAAGTTCTTTACCAGCTTGAACCATAGACACAAAAGTTTTGTAGCAAGTCGTAGCTGTAGTGACTGCTGCACCTAATGTGATTGGATCGATCATTGTCTCTTAGCAGATTGAGCGGCAATTCGCTCTCTGTTTACCTCATTCCTTTCATCAGCAATATCTTCTTGTAACTCTAATCGTGCAGAGTCCGTTACAGCTTGTTGCTCTAATCTCTGTCTTTCAATATCAAGTCTTGCTGCATCTGTCTGTGTTTTATTTTGTTCTTGCTGTTGTTTAATCGCAAGTTCTTGTTGTCTAATCGCTACAAGAGGATCGGGGCCTTGTTGTTGAGGCATAAGATTTGGAAGCAAAGCTTCCGTCAATTGCATTTCTATCTGTGATATTTTCATGTCCATAGAAGATTGATCTACAGGCATACCTTGCATTTGCATTTGTTGTAGTTCTTGTTGTGCCATAGCTCGTGCTTTCAATGAAATATGTTCCATAATGTGAGATATGAATACACCATAAACTTGTGGCGAAGTTTGGACAACGGGCAACTTCATAAAAGCAACATGCATACTGACATGTGAATCATGGTCTTGCTCTGGAAATGATTGCAATAATTCACCCATCAATGCTCTTGCGTTTTCAATGGCGGGATCTAGTGGTTGAGGTTGTGGTGGTGGAGGGAGAACCTCATCGATATTTTGCACTTCCAGAGCAAGATACATTCTTCTATATGCTTGGTACAAATTGTGAACTTGTGGGTTTGACTGTGCCAACTGCAATTGAGTCTGTGCCAAAGTCACCCTTTGTGCCATAGAAAATATGTTTGGATCAGATACGGGTACAACATCAACACGTCCATCAAAATCTGACTGCTTAATCTGTCTGTCTCCACCACTTACATCATACGGATATTCTGGTGGAAGATTCTCTGCAAGTATTCTAGCTAATAACCTAAACTCTTGCTTTTGTGCATAATGCAATCGCTTATGAATAGCAGACATAACTTTCATGCCACGTTCTAACAATGCGACTGTTGTTCCAACAGGCGTATCTTTGCCCATGTTTTGGCCTGTCTGCTGGTCAGCAATAGAAACAAATCTCCGACCAGCATCAATTAATGACCCCAAAAGTTGTGCTAGAGTTGCAGATGGTTCTTTAAATGGCAGAGGAATAATTGAATTTCTGATGTCACCTCCAGGTGCGTCAATGTCCCTGAACTCGCCTGGGTTGAGAGGCTCATCATCATTTCGTATCCTCAAACCTCTTGCTTTAAAACCAGCAGGCAGGTTCGCTAAAGTTCCAGAATCAATTAACTGTCTCAAGATACTCGTGGCTGCTCTCCCCAAGCCTCCAATCATATGTATAAGACCAAATCCATAGAACCCTAATCCTGGAAGAAATTTGTAGTGCACGAAGTATTGTACTTTTTTCTTCATAGGATCTTGTGCCGCATAGTTTCTTCTTATGGATAAAACCTCTCCACTACCTTTATCTAATGTTACAATGTAAGGTAATTTAACTCCAGTTGGCTTACCCTCATCTGTATCCATATCTTCAAATCCTTCAATGTCTAAATCAACATGCATTTCAAGGATTGTGTAAATATCATCTGTGTGCGACTTATCCGTTCCGTCAAGCTCTCTTATCTTTTCCTTAACAGAATCATCTGACTCATCATAAGATGAGGATAGTTCAATATCTCTATATTCACCAGCAACTTGCAGTTTTCTAACTTGGTTTTCATCCATCCGCAGTACATGTGTTACACGACTCGATGTTGCAATGTCCGAGGCTGAATATGGAATAACCATATCTTCAGCTGGTACAAACATGGCTACTGCACGTTGTTTCAACGGATCATAATAAACTTTCTTAAATGTCGAACCAGATAACGGCAAGTAAAACAACATCTGATCGGTGTCTGGATCAAACTCTTCCATCACCTCTGTAATCTGGTAGTTCATAAAATCTTTTACACGGGTTGCTTGTTCTTCCCGTTCTGCATCTTTCAAACCTAAAATCTGTGTTTTTACTGGACCGCCTGCTGGTAATAGTTCCTTGTAGCATTGTGCCTGGAACTGGGTTACAGATTCTGCAATCAACGGATGCGTTACACCAGATGCACCAGCAAAAGGCTGTGTTCTTTCTTCATACTTAACACCTAATAAATCCAGACCTTTGACATATCCTTCCTGCCATTCGGATCTTGAATCATTGTCTTCTTCATACTGTGCAACAAGGTCACTGGACATCTCACCTAAGATGCCATCATCTAGAACCTCTGCCAGATTAGCATTGTGATCATAGACTTCCGTCTCAACTTCCATGCCTTCGCCACCCATCAAAGCTTCAAGGATAGCACCACCTTTACCATCTTCCGTAATATCAACGCCACCTGCAAATTCTTCTGGTGACGCAATCTCCATTTCAACTTGAGGAAGAGCTTCTTCCTCTGGACCACCAGGTCCGATAGGTATCTCTGCCATTAGAATATCCTCACTTTTCCGCCACCTTTAAATTGTCTGACCAATCCACCTCTTGCACCTTTGACAAGTTCTGGACCTTGCATCTCTTCATTAAATATTGTCCATACTTCATACTCTTCATCGTTTAATGACTCGGGTCCAAACTCACTTGCTCTACTTCTAATTTTACCAATTCTGCCTTTTCCTTCTCGTACCAAGGCATTAAGTTTTTTACTTTTGTATGGCCCATCATCACTCATTAGAATGTCCTCACTTTACCACCTTGATTATATTTTTTACCAGCAAGTGGAGCTCCAGGTGCTTTTATCATAACTCCTCCTTTGTCAAACTCCAGATAAATAATATCATCAATAACGTCTTGTTTATACCCTAATCGTTTCAACTGACGTATACGATTTTGCATTGCTTTAGGTGTTTTTTTATCGTTAGACATTAGTAATACTCCTTCTTCCTTGGATACCAACCATCATCTTCTTCTTCGCCATCAAGAGATATAAAACCTCCCTGACGAAAACGTATCAAAGCCATTGTCATACTGTCAACATAATCATCGTGGTCACCATGTGGAAATGCTGCACATTCTTCAATCACTTCCTCCGAGAAACTTTTCTCTGGTGCCCAAACCATACCTGCCTCAAACAATGGTGCAACCATGTGCATACGTGATACCTTATCACGACCTTTGCTCGGTGTATAGTTCAAAACTGGAATACCGCCTCTTCTTAATTCATCCGTCAATGGAGTACCCGTGGCTTTTGCTTCAACAATCACCATATCTGGTTCCCAATAATTATACTCCTCCAACGCTGTCTCTTTAAGTTCTGGAAAATTCCAACGCCCTCTTCTTGCATCAAGAAGTACAATATGATCTGCCCCACCTTCTTCTGGCTGAAACACACCCCATGTTGTAATCGCAGAGTAATCCGCACTTTCTTTCTTGCTGAACGCTGTATCATAACTTTGCATGATGTAACTTAAATCTGGGATTTCGCCTTTGTCCCACATGTTCCACCATTCTTTTTTAACAATTGCACCTTCTTCTGCTGTTGGGTTTTGTTGCCATTGTGCATTCCATTTAGCCAGGGGCAAAGATGCTTTGACCTTTAACAAATCATCCTTCTGCCAGAACTGCGGCCAAAGTGGTTTGTCAGATGGCATAATCGCTGGAAATTCTACAATCTCCCATTCGTCCGACATGATATCTGAGCCTTGTGCCTTGATCAGTCTACCCGTCAAATCCTTCAAACCCCACCGTGTCATCACAACGATTATCGAACCGCCTGGCTGTAAACGCTGTCTAGGTCCAGAAGTGTACCACTCATATGCATTGTCAAATGCCGTCTCGGATAATGCATCCTGTTCCGAGTGTGGATCATCAATAATAAATAAATCCGCACCACGACCCGTGACCGCTGCACCCACACCAGCCGCAAAATATTCACCGCCCTCGCTTGTCTCCCAACGACCCGCTGCCTTACTGTCTGCTTTTAAATCAGTCTTCGGAAATACATCCTTGTAATGTGGATCATCGATCAAGTCCCTTACCTTACGACCAAACCTTACTGCCAGTTCCGTGTTATGTGTTGCTTGAATAATTTTTAGTTTAGGGTTCCTTCCAAGAAACCATGCAGGCATCAAATAAGATGCAAGTTCAGACTTACTATGTCTGGGGGGCATGTTGACAATCAGTCTTTTGAGCTCACCCTTCGCAATGCGTTCCAGCTTCTCCGCAATAATCTTATGATGCTTACCTTCAATAAAATTCTCATATACATGATGTGCAAACGCCATGAAATCTGATTTCGCCTTGTCACGGACCACCAAACGTATTTCAGCCTCTTTAAGAGAGAGGATCTCCTTAAGGGTTTCTTCGGGTACTGTATCAAGATTCATTGTCAACGATTTTATATTCGCCCTCAAATGCCTGAGGATATTGTTTCTTTAACTTGTCAAGCTTGTTTAATATTTCTTCTCTAGACATTGAATCCATTACATTAATCTGTTCCCTTCTGTCCGTGACCAATCCACCCAAGCTACTTCTTAACTTCTCGGCATTGATGGCGGCAGAGAATTGTGTTGCTTCTTCCGCACCACGGGATAAATCATGTAAACGCTTCATCTGCCCCAATACTGTGACACCATATTTACGTTCACGCTCCTCACGCAATTCTTGAACATACTCAACAACATGCGGAAAGTCCCTTCCGTTCAATAGCACAGAAGCCTGCTTCCAGCAAACCTTCTCGGAGTAACCTGCTTTTCGTGCACATTCAGCGTTACTGTAAATCCCTTCCACAAAATATTGGGCAAAGGATCGTTGTCTCTGGGTCAATGTCCTATCGTGCGATAGTTCTATGTCCGTGGCAATCTTTGATATGGATTTTGTCATTAGCCAAATATACTCGGTAAACCTGCTATGGGTCTTGGTATTTGATACGATCCTTGACCAAACCTTTGCCTTCCTCTAAGTCTGTCAAGTAAAAATGGCGGTAATCCTCCAAAGATACCTCCTGATTTAGCAGGACCGCCAAAAACAGGCATACTACCTAAATCTTTAGGAAAAGGAAATGGTCCTGGCATGGGAGGTTGAAAAGGATCCTGCGGTGGACCTACTGGATCCGTTGGTGTTGGTGTCGGTGATGGAGTGGTTTTCATCTCATCCATCCGTCTTTGTATTTCTTCATCTACATAAGAATTTATCTGACCTGGCATCTCAGAAACAATCTGTTGCAGCGGACCTTGAATACCCTGTAACGGCATCAATATAGCTTCAAGTCCTTGAGGACGTTGCATTAACATCGGATCTGGGCCAGTCATTCCGTTTGCAAAAGTTGTCATAGTTTAGTTACCCGTAAATATATCTGGCAAATTAATAGCTGGAACATTGAAGTTCGTTGCTGCAGTATAATTTGGTTCTGGTTTTGTCATCGTATCATAGGTTCGTGGTGTAATGTTATCTGGCTCTGTGGTATCGTCCGTTGGTACACAGACCTTGGATACTGGATCCATACGATAGCCTTCTGGACATGGGTCAACGGGTTGCTGTTGTTGTGCCGCTAACATTGCTGCACGTTCTCTGTCTTCTTGATCTTTACGGCTAAACTCTTCTTGTCTGGCTTGTGATGCTTTGATAGCAGGGTCTACATCATAAACAATATTACCAGCCGCATCCTTACCCACAGGTAAAAAACCTAATCTTTTGGCTGTAGCTGGATTTTCAAACTTTCTTCCTACAGCAAAATTCTCGTCACCATCATATAAAGGTTGACCATACTCATCTGTTTGACCATAAATCGCAGGACTTGAACCAGTGACACTACCTAATATTCCTTGCAAAATACCTCCTAGTCCAGTTGGATTTATCTGATCAATGACATTTTGTGGAGGCATTGAACTCGCTTTACCTGCTGGAATAATTGGTCTATTGGTTGGAATGTTAAAGAAATCTTGTCCAAGAAAATTATTTTGTACTCCAGCAATTCCTTCTCCTCTTTCTTGAGGATAATACATAGCAGTTAAAGAAGGGGCAGAAGCTTGTTGGAAACCAGATATATTGTCTTGTGGACGTGGAGATAACGCATTGTAAATATCAAAATCAACATCTTCTTGAAAACCTGTGTCACCAGTATACAAACCTAATGACTTATTGCCTCCATACAAATTTGTAAAAGCTTGAGCCTGTTGTTCTGGGGACATAGGAGTTTTATCTGTCTGTTGAACAGTTACCTGGGGACTAGTTACAGATTGTGCACCTGTATCACCCGTATATACAGTGAAATCATCTTGACCAATCTGGTCTAATATATCTATGACCTCGTCTACTGGATCTTTTTGTGGACGTATAGTTTTGTCTTTATCTGTTGTAGAGAAACTTCCACTGAATGTTGTCATAAGGACCTCCTACCACAACATAACCCAATGAAAATATATTTGCAAATTTTTTTGTGCCTAGGGACTCCTAGGGGCCTTTTTCTGAGAAGGGGGGTACCCAATGAAAATATATCGGAATGAATTTATAAAACCAGCAGGGAGGGTGGG
>UEXM01002211.1_pt1 | contig 14333 bp, 22 predicted proteins | sample 1796661 | NCBI WGS metagenome assembly UEXM01 (sample SAMEA4772469, study PRJEB27181) | metagenome | reverse complement strand
TCATCATTATTAATATTACCTTCTAGAGTCATTCGTGATTGAAGATCAAAACGTCTATCCATTACAATCGAATTGCTTATATCGAGCCATGTCTCGAGATTTACTTCAAGTTTTATAGGTTTGAGTAGTTCGATTCCCTCCATAGCTAAATCACTTACGAATTTATTTAAGATTGATTGTATCATATCACATCCCCACTACTGCTTCCGTAAACCATTTCGGAAGACTAGAACTATATTTATTATACCACACATAAAACTGGCTGTCAAGTAAATGTGTAGATCCACGGTCATCCGGTCCCCTACATATCCTACCACTGGCTTGCATCACATCTCGACTCACCATCCAGTTGTAGTAGTCTCTCTCATTCTCCGCCAGGTGTCTCATGGATGGATCAGCCAGACTAGGGTATGGAACCTTAGTCAAGGCTTGCCACTCAGCCACATCTCCTTTGAGATCAAGTCCCTCGACCATACCACTACCGATCATGACCTTCCCTGACTGTCGTGGCAATGCATAGTAATCACTGTACTTATCTCGTTTCTCTTTCTTATCTTGGGAATGAAAGATGAACCGATCATCTTGGGCTAGATGAGGCTTAAGCTTCTCGGCCATACTGTAAGTGGCATGGACAAATCCTTTACCACTATAGCTATCTGCCAATGTCAAGAGTTTCTTAGCTAGATCCTCAATACTATTCTCCTGATAAGAATAGCTCATGTTAGCTACTGGGTCAAAGATAATAGGTCGTCGGTCGGTCGGGATGGAGGATGGTACGTCAATGTAGAGGACTCGCTTGGAGGCTAACCCTAACTTCTCAATGTCCATAGCCCCGATCGTGGCGCTCATAAGAACTATCTTGTCGGTCTTCTTACCGAGGAATGGATTGGGTAGATCAGCTACGCTAAGTGGTGTGATCTTTAGACAGGGTTTATCCACTCCTCGATATGGTTCAACTGCCATTCGGACAAGACTGTGTGGAGTGGCCGAGTGAAGACTAGCTCGTAGACGGCCAAGCTTGTCATCGGATCGGCTGGAGCCATCCAACCATGCAAGTAGATCTCCAACGTTTGTGGTAGATTGCGGGTATCCATAGTCATGCTGCCATAGGGTTTTTGCGGAAAGGTCTTGTAGAGTTCCGAGCAAGTTGTGTGCTTCGTCAACGATAAGACATTGTCGCTGAAGCTTGTGAGCGAGATAGGAATAGTAATTGACCACGACGTTTGTAGATTTTCGTCTAACTGCTTGATAATCAGATGTGTATTCACTTCCCTTAGGTCCCCATTTGTAGACATCCTTGCGGAACTCCCGCTCGGTCATGTTGTATTTAGGCAGCCAGTATTCGTCTTGACTCTTCACGGTTCTCATATGAGAGAATTCCTCAAGATACTGGTTGCGTAGTAGATTACTTGGTGTAATGATTGAAGTACCATTGCCACGGCTTAATTCCCAGGACTGGATCGCAGCTGCTATCGAACTCTTTCCAAAGGCTACAGGACAGCGAAGCACGAATACATCGTACTTGTCCCAGTTGGACTCGACAGCACTAAGCACTTCCTCTTGTCCCATCCGAAATGAATCGAATGGAAAGTGATTGATAATAGATGCGGCCATGTTTACTCATCCACCTTATTAAGTTTATCGATAGCATCAAGGAAGTCCAACTCTCGTTGGCGAAGTTTACTTAAGGCTATGTTCTCATTACTAAGATTCTCCTCGGTCTTCTCAATATTCTTTTCAGCTCCAGCAATTTGGTTACGTAGCTCCTGGACTTTCTTTTCCAATACCTTAATTACCTCTGTCATTCACTTCTCCAATGTTCTCTCATATCGGGGAGATCCCAATAATCATTCTCCTTAGCGAGATTGCCAAGGAATTCAATCTTACGTTTCTCGGTTAACTTCTGGGTATAACCACTAGCAAATGCGATTGCTGTTATGCCAATGTACTGGGCATCACTCTCATCTCCCTTCACCCATCCTCCTAGTCGTCGGGCTACCGCTTGCCAGGTATGGGAGTTAAGCTCGACTAACTTGCCGCTAGTGCCAGCTATGTATACTCCACATGCCTGGATCAGAGTCTGACTGATATCGAAGCTCCCTCGTCGTCTTACCATGGGGATATCTTCTAGGGCCAGGACATCATAAGCTTCGGTAAATTCCGCCTGCAATGTAGCAAGTATATCACGTAGTCGTTCATCCTTAGCACCATCGGCAATGGATATGATACCACTGGACTCCAGCTTACCAGCATCGAAGATAGCCCAGCCAGCCTCGCTATCCCTGGCTCCACTTGTTGGGTCCATACTAAGCATCCGACCCTTGAGGATTTCCTTCTTAAGTTGTAGGCATCTTGTCTTACTCATCGAAAGCTCCGTAGCTTCTCGTGTACCTTAGTACATTCAGCACTGCACGTCTTATCTGTACATCCATTATCTTTAGTTCCTGAATATTGATTGCCACATATAACACATATAAACCATCTAATATCCTTCATCGAAAACTCCGTAACTTCTGTTCAACCACATGCCATGGATGACTAGGTACTGCCATGTTATCATTCCACCATCGGATATCATCTCGGATTGTATCCTCATCATACCCAGCAGATCGACCTCGCTTCCACAATATAAACATATGGAGGTGACGATTGCCTTCGGTACGCTGGTAGAGTAGATTCCGGTGATACTCGATTCTGGCTTCCTTAGTACCCTCGACAATGGTAGTAGAGGCTACTGGTTTAGGAGGAGATTTCCTTAGAGGTATCTCAAGTAACTCTCCCTCAATGTCAATAAGCTTCTCTTTAATCTTACCTGTCTTCTCATGCTTGGCACCGGGAACTCGGATCTGACCACCTTCTCGGTAGATGCTCTTATCAACTAACTCCCATACTCCAATGTCACGGAGCCAACTGATCTGAGACCAGATGACATCCGTGCCTTCCATCGGGACAATGGGGATATGGATATGACATCCTCGGTTGCCGGTAGTCCATAACTCAGCTGCAATGTCGAGACTCTTTATGATCTCCAGAACGGCTTCCGCTTCCTTCGTAGTGTCACAATCAATGATGAGGCAATCGCTGTAAACGACACACCCAGCGAGATCCCTAGTATGACCATTAGAGTGAATCGTGCTGGCTGTACCAGTCCCGTAACCATAGAGAGAACGATAGCGATATTGACGACTAGGATTATGCTGAAGTATCGGACTGCCAGTTCGGATCTTGTCATCTCGGTATTCATAAGCTATCTCCCTAGACATGAGGTCTTACCAATCCAATCCCAGATTTCTTGCTCCTGGTGTTGTATCGATCGATGTACTGGATGCCAGCTCGTTTATTAATATAGAGGTTATAGTATAATCCATTACGTCGGTTATGATATTCTCCATCGTACTTGAGCTTGGAACCATCTACCTTACAATTGGCATCCTCGTTGTTGGGATTCGTAAAGTCAATAGCCTTACGAGGATTGTAATAGGCTGTCCTCATGAACACTTTGAACAGGGTGTTGTATACATCACCAAGGTTATACTCTTCCATCTCCTCGAATGCAGCCTTCTCACCTTCGGAGCAGCGCATCCATAATTCCAGATTAGTAGAGATCTTCTTGGTGCCGAGTAGGGATTTGGATAACTCATCCAGTTTCTTGGATGTCAGGTTAAATGGCGTCAGGTTGCGGAAGGTACAGTATAGGAAGAACCGGCTGGGTAACTTCCACCCAAGCTCAAGGAATCTACCGAACAACCAGCCCTGGTCGAAGCTAGCATTATGAGCTACCACCACATCCGATTGATCTAGGATGTCCCACACCGTAGCCAGGATCTCTGTGTCGTCCAGGGGATTCTTCTTGAATGTGGAGCTACGATGATTGGAGCAGGACCACATACCAGCTTCCCCCATTGTCGCCATGTCATAGAGCGATCCCCCGGCAATGGTAAGGATACGAGTTTGATTGGTGAGTTGGCTGGCATTGACTGACTGCTTACCGGTACGGAATACCCTAGCATCAACCAGGCTAGTCTCAATATCAAGGAACGTAACTCGTTGGGCTAGGTACTTGATGAATGAGTTATCGAAATCAAATTTAAGTTCAGGCATCTTAAGGCTGGCCATTAGGTTCCTCCTTTACAATTTTAAGTCCGGGCTTGGATTCTTCAATGGTCCTATCAATCAATCGCTTGACGGTATCGATAAGTCCCTCGGTGAAGCTCAAGTCTCCTCGCTTCTCAATAAGATCATCAACATACTCCGTTCCGAATACATCCTTGATATCAACCAAGTCTCGGTGGTTACGTATTATCATGTTCTCAATTCGAACGTTAACCGACTGAGCGAATGACTCCTCGGTTATACTATTCAACTTGAGGGATTTAATTAGATGTCCCCAAGTTACCGGAGCCGTACTTAATCCCATCTTCATATTGATAATGCGAAGATGGTTGTATGGATCAAGTCCATCATCCCAATTCGTTCGGTATTCAATCTTAACAATACCCATATCCGAATTAAGATACATCACATAGGGATTACTGGAGCGGCTAATCAGCTCCGTAAATTTATCTTCTAGTGTCATTAATGTCCTCCTTCAAATGACTGTATACGATAAGCATTAACTGTCTCATCAGTTACCTCATGATCTATACCATACTCAGATAGTAATGCACTTAACATCTCAGTGGCAGTCACCCAATAATCTAAGTCGGAGATCATCTCCTCGTACTCGTTCTCTTCTATCATTACCATCTCACCTAATAAGAAATCATTATCCATTAGGATACCTCCAATAATTCATTACGGATATCCTCAACTAGATATCCTCCCTCACATTTAAAATCACTAAAGCTGTAACATATTTCAGGCTCTCCACTTAATGGTATTATACCACCCAGCTCCTCGTTTGTCAAGCTCCAAGTCTTACGAAACAGATCCATAACTTCGTCCGCTTGTTCAATCGGAACCTCGAAGATCGTTTCATCATGGAAGTCCACGACAATGGGGATGATACTTAAGTGACTATTATCTCTCCTCAATGTCTGGAGGTGCTTAAGATATGTCAGCAGATTGTAGTGTCCGGTACTCTGGATACATCGGTTAAGATTATCCTTGGTCAAGTGACTAGCTACTGTGACTGGCATGCCTCGACCATTAAAGAACCAGCCTCCATTGATGTCGTATTCCTGTCCCAGGCCATCCTGGAAGTTAACCACATCAGCAAAGAGTTCCCAGTAATCCTTACGGATTTTCTTTACCTCGTCGAGGGTTATATCAATACCACTCTGCACGAGCGTTTCCCATATCTTGCGAGCGCCAGCTCCATACCCGGCACTGAGATGCAGCACCTTACAGATAGATCGAAACTTCTTAGCCTTCTTCTTGGTAATACTAATTGCTTCGGCTGTCGGGTTATAGGGATCGTATCCATACTTACAAATTTCGTCGCGGAGGGCTGGAATGGATGCTCCCACGAACAGATAGATATCATTAGGTTTAGCCTCCGGTCCATATAAATTCATCATAGCAGCATCTTGAGAAAGCTCCGCAAGGACAACAGGCTCAAGAGCATCAACGTCCATCTGAATAAATACGTGGCCAGGTCTGGGTGTAAGGACGTCCAGGTAGTCGCGAGCCTTGGGAAGCTGTTGTATATTAACACCGCCAGTGCCAGAGCAACGTCCGGTAAGAGTACCAAATACTTTAAGATTTGTATGATGTAGTCCATCTCGTAAGCTCTCCTTCATCCCGGTCATGTAGCCAAGTAACTTGGTGAGTTCGTTATATCGTGTTAGTAGTTGACCGGCTCGGCCTAGCTTCGGTAGTATCTTCTTGTCTACCTTGCGCTTACCTCCTGGTGTACCGTCTACCTCATGATTCTCGCCGTTAATGGTAACTGTGAACTTGTATGATGTATCTCCCTTCCAGTCCACGACGCTACGAACATCGGTGGTGTCGAACATACAATCATAGAATAGCCAGGCTAGTTGATCCTTACTGTTGGGATTGAAGTGCTCAGTCTCCCGTGAGATCGCCAACTTCTCACTCCACTTAGTCCATCTGGCTGCCACCTTTCCGGTCTTGGTAAACTTGGGAGGCTCGGCATCTTTAAGAGCAGTCACGGTTATAGCATTGTATAACTGGATGTGGGAGGTAGCGTCACTACGATAGCGGAACTCATCTTTCAAGTCTACCATTGCCAACTCTACTCCGGCAATCCTCTTATCAAGTAGGGCTTCATTAACATACAGACCATGAAAGTATTCCTCGATCTCCAGCTCCGTGAGCACCATCATCTCTTGTTCGAGGATGTCCTTCATGTCGGGGAACTCGTTGTAGTACGAGGCAATGTGATTATATAAATACAGCGTAGACTGTGCATCCCATCCACAGTAGGGACCAAGAATACTATGAGGTGCCAGGCTCATCTTAGATTTGTCTGGCTTGTTCTTGGTCTTGACGTAACCATTCTCAATCAGCCAGTTATCTAACTCGATCTCGTTCGTCTCAGTCCAACCAAGGACATCGACCTGCGCCGTCTTAAGGCTCCAGTTCTGGCCAGCATATCCCTCATTGGCCACGGCCTTAAACATATTCCGAGTATCATTTATCCAGGGGAAGATGGACATTGGGGAATAGTCGGGGACAGTCTTCCTAAAGTAATCCTCAAGTACCCTGCCGTCATAACTGACGTTGTGGGCTACGAGTGGATAGGTAATGAGTTGGATCATTCGAGCTTGATCATATCGAGAATAGGTGAATGGGAAGTAGATACCCTCGGGGAATTCGTTAGCTGCAATGCCAACTCCTACGATCTTAAAGTCCGGGGCTAGGACATCAAGGCCGGTCGTTTCAAAGTCAAGTGTTACTACTGAAGAAGGACTGAGTCGCTTGAGATACGGGGATAAAGCTACGCTGCTCTCGAGTAGTATCGGTGTTAGTTTGGGTGCTTGAGTTGACTGGAGTAGATTGAAAGAAGCTCCTTCCATCGTTGAGACTGCCATCCGTGACTCCTTTTATTTTATCTAGGTTAACGTAGTTGTCTCGATACTTAGTGGTTATGATAACAGGTCGGCCTACTAGGTTCTTCATAGCATCTGGATCATCGGCACATTGCTTGACCTCGTCGCTATCATTAGCCGCAGCGGCAATGAGTTGAGCACGTAATCGGCTGAGATTGTTACCGTCTTGGGTATAAAGGAACAAGGATTCCCGATGCTCATTATCATATGCATCGGTGAATGTAACGACGAACCGTTGGCTGTCGAGTATCTGGATGTGACTTACCAATACTCGATGATCCTGGCCCGGAGGTAGCTTGCCACTACCGGGGATAAGTTCTCGGGTGTCCCTAGTAGCTCGGGATTTCTTAGTGTTATATGCCACTGACTTCCTCCGTAGTTAACTCTTCGTATTCACCCTTATTAAATCTAAGAATTACTCCATCTGAATTAACGATCTTTATATTACCATTATGATATCTCTTAGATACTTCTACAATATCTCCCTTTACTACAGTTAAATAATTAGTACAGTTAATCCTTACTTGATCTCTACTCTCGACAATGGTATCTAAGTTCTTAGCTTCTGACATTACACTCTGAGTAACATCATACCAAGGTCCATCATATAACTCCAAGGTCTTATCAATCTCAATGCCAGGATCTAAACTAGCTGTTGTTTCTCGGACATCCTTGGTTAAGCGATCAAGCTCAGTCTTACTATAGCTAGGTCGGTTATCATCTCCAATGCCTCGACTAGCCCAGACATAAACCATCAAGGCATTGTAAGCTACAGCTACTAGACTGTGCGCTTGTGTCTCGGAATCAATGTCTTCACCCATCTGCCACTCCTTGAGATGGCGACGTAGACTGTCAATGCGATCCATATAGCGACCTGGATTTTCTTCCCAGTAATGTGGTGCATACTTCCTAGCTCCTTTGGTTGCGAGATGAGCGAGTGCTGCTTCCCATTCGGGTGGTAGTAGTTGGTAACATAGCTCGGTTGGTTTGGCTATCATTAATATCCTCCTATAATTGGTATGATGATTGAATCCCCAATGCCAATGGTTCCACTTAATTCCATATTAATCTCCGTTTAAGTTTAGTGTGAGGGCCGGTCGCTACTCCGGCCAGTGTTTTTACTATGGAGCCCACGAAGTCAGGACGGCCAACGAATCCATATGTTCAAAACGCTCTATTATCTTTCGTGTGCTTCTCCAGGGACGCATCTATTATGCAGATGTCGTTTAAGCCTCGGTATTCAATCTACTCTCCCAGCGATTCCAGCACCGCCTCACACATTGATTACGCTTGAGCTTCGTACACTACTAGGTTGAAATGTGGGTGAGTCTCCTTTTCCCTACGCTCATTAGGAAACACACACATGTCACCGATCTTAAAGAACTCTTTACCCTCGGATGTCTGGGACTGGATTAGGTTACCTACGGTAGTGAACTTAATTCCCTCTTCAGCAACGATAGGTCTAGTCTTTAGTGACCTAGAGCCATCCTCATTCTTGAAGATAAAGAATCTAGTAGTCTCATTCTTACCACTAAGATAGTCCTTACCGTTCTTGTCCTGGTTAATCCATAGTCCAATGTATTCTTTTGCTGCACTTGCCATAATTACCTCCGTTGATAATGGCTGACCGGGATAATTCCCGGGGGTTTCTAGAATGATACTGCGATGTCCGCTGTTTTATCTGCGGCCTTTGGTCTGGCTGATGTCTTACGCTTAGGCTTACGCTCCACTACATCCTCTGCGTCCAGGTCTTCCGTGGGCACAAAGAGTAGAGCCTGGAGTGCATACCGCTTAAGGTAGCTGATAGCTCCACCAAACTTCTGGATGTCAGTCATGACCGGAACAAGGACCGAGCTTTCAATAAACTCATCTCCTGCCCTTAGTACCGTATGCAATACGTTGTACGGCTCTCCGGTCACACTATTACGGTGGACCTTCATCTCCTGGGTGACGCTTATGCCTGCATCATTAAGTGGTTGTTTGACTACCTCCATCACCGAGGGTAAGTCAGCGTACTTACTCTTAAAGAAAGGATTGTTGGCTCCCTTCTTTGCAGCTCCAATACTTCGTTGAGCGTCTAGCAAGCGGTCAGCCAGTGTTATAGTCACAGGTGGTAAGTTAAGTTCATTCATTTTAATTCCTCCGTTAGTTGTTAATTAAGTATATCATAAGTTGAGTTGGTTTGTCAAGAGATAATTAACTGCCTCCCATTATAATTTGATTGTATATGCCAAGTAAGTTAGCTCCGGTGTAAAAGATATCCAATGCCATGAGACTCCAAGCTCGATTCTTAAAACACCAATAAGCTCCAAGAGTTGAGCCGGTAAGAAATAAGTAGTAGCCTTCCCAGACAGCGTGGGCAATGAGGATACTGCCACTCATCCCAGCTAACATAACGATGAAAGCTACGACCTTAAGATGATTCATCACTCACCTCCCATTGCAATGTCGCGGCATTCCTCAACCCAGTCATCAAAATTACCATCCGAGTTAGCCTCGGCAAAGTCATCATAGAGTACATGGGATGATTGCTTCTTCTCCTTGCGGCCAAAGATATCCACGTTGTCACCATGGCCGGGGATGATCTTGTTACGAACACAGTCACTTACGTATTGATAGAACCGCTGGATACCGCTGGCTGTTATGATCGTAGACTGATCATCGAGTAGCATGTTATCGCCGTCCCAGGTAATGTCATACATACTAATGAAGGGACCAACATTGACCGGCTTGTTATCCTTCTCGCTCCACATCATAGCTCGATGTTGGAACTGCCACTTGGCTGCACCGAAGTAGAAGCTAGTGAAGTGGGCTCGATTCGTAAAGGCAAGTACCCAGGGGATACCCATCCGCCAGCTATAGTGGGCTGATTGGCATACCATGTACGGCATCGGGTTAGCCTCTCCGAAGTGGGAGTGCCTAGCCATCTTACCATTAGAGCTAATCAACTTAAGCTCAACACCATAGTCCGGGGTAAACTCTGGAGCACCAACCTTACCAACTACAATGTCCGGTCTACCTCCAACCGACTCTCCATTGGGCAGGTTCCAGGCAATGGGGATATCCTCCTCACATTTATAGGGGATCTTAGCCAGTCCAAGTAACTCAGTCCAATGATCTTCGTTAAGTATACCGGCCTGGAAGATTAGATCATCATCCAACGTGGTAGTCATCTCAATGCCGAGGTGGCGAAGTAACGTAGTTCGAGGGCTGGCTCCAATAATGATACCATCCTCGGTCATGCATCCGCTATTACCTCCGCGCCAATCAGCTCCGGGATTCCGAACCCGAGCTTCATCCGACTTGCGTTGCTTCTCAGCGAACCCAGACTGGAGGTGAGTGTATAATTCATTCTTCATATTATCTCCCTAACTTCCTCATAGATTATAGTTTGCTTCATGATCCTAGTTTGAACGAACATCCGGGATAACTTAACTCTCCATTGCCGAGCTTCCTCAAGAGGATATCCTTTGATTGCCCAATGGGATGTACCCCATTCATGTTTATCATTGTCTCTTACTTGAACTATATAATTTGTTATACATTCCTTCATCTCGTACTCCTACTCTCTTGCTTAATACATCGGAAACCCACGTTTAAATACCTCCTTCTCGTGCTCGGTCATCGAGTCGATGAAGTCTTTGGCGGGCTTGCTTGAGGAAAAATAGATATGTCCGGGGTATCTTGTAGTCGTCTGATATATAATCGAAATTTTATCATAATAAAAGTCGCAATATAAACTACAATTAGATGAACCCTTTTCCCACTCATACCCACCAGCAGCTATCCTCATCCTATCCATCAAGGCCAGCCAGTCACGCACACTCTCGGCTGTCTCTCGGTCTGGGAAAGAGTTGAGAAGTCCGGCATCTCCATACTGTGCATACTTAACATCACCAACACCATCTATATAGAAATGTGCCTTACTGCGTTCATGCACCCACACACTAGGCTCAGCCTCCTTCTCCAACTCGGCTACCAACTCGGCTGCCTCCTTGGCTGCTTGCTCGGCTCTCTGTGCTGCCTCACGGGCTTGTTGTAGTTTAGTTTTCTTCATAACCCCTCTCCTTCTGTTATTAATTCTCTTAACTTATCAATCTGCGCCGGTCTTTTAGCAGGGTGAATAGCAGCAGCAGCATGAGTAGCAGCAGCAGCAACATACGTAGCAGTATAAGGAGTAGCAGCATGAGTAATATAAGTAGCAGCAGCCACAGCATGAATAGCAGCAGGAGCATAAATAGCAGCGCACCACTGCGCAAACTCGACTGCTTTCATGACAGATATTAATCTAACAACTAGCCATATCTTGTCCAAGTGTGATGCACTTGAATCCAGGACGAAATCTAGATCGAACTCAGTCCTACCTTCGAGATATTCCTTAAGTTTTTCCTCAGAATGACAAGGTTTTAGGTCTAATACGTCTTGTAGTGTGTAGTTCACAGTCCCTCTCCTTCTGTCACTTTACGTTTGATGTTAATGCAGGCTATGCGGTCATCATCTCCATAGAGATCAGCTCCCTCTTTGGTAGTAAATACTTCACTACATGCTGAATCTTCATATATATTCAACCATACATCAACCTCCACTGTCTTTGGCTCCTCGTGGATGGGTGCTGGGTAGGAGAACTCTACCATATCGTTGCGAAGGGAAGACCATTCACCAGTGCTGGTGACTCTATAATGAAGCCAATTATTTTTTATCTTTACCTGTTGACCATATGCGTCAACCACAGTCTTCCCCTGCCCTAGTGCTACTAGCACCTCTCCGAAATCTTTGCATGTCTTGCTCATCCTATCCCCTCCCCTTCTGTGACTGTGCGTTTGATGTGGATGCAGGCTATGCGGTCTCTTTTGGCATTGACCTCTGCATCATATCTATAAGTATGGGTTGTTTGCACACCATCAGGATATACATTCAACCACATCGAAATCTCCACTGTCTTTGGTTCCTCGTATATAGGTGCTGGGTATTCAAAATGTACATCCTCTCGCTCAAGTACAATCCAATCGTCATGGTCTTCGCAATAGGCTTGAAACCACTCATCGAATATATTAACTCTACGTGCATGTATATCAACCACAGTCTTCCCTTGTCCTAATGCTACTAGAACCTCTCCAAAGTCTTTGCATGTCTTACTCATCTCGTACTCCTTATAGATATTGCTAGTCGAATCCCTGTATATCCTACATCTAGCCTAAAAAATAGAATCCTTGTGTTATATATACCACATCCGATTCTAAAAAAGAAAAAGACTTTGTTAGTTTCAATAGTTATTTTTGGTAAAAAGATTTTCTTTTGGGCAGTAGTCTTCACAACCCCTCTCCTTCTGTCACGGTACGTTTGATGTTGATGCAGGCTATGCGATGTGGTATATCTGCCTCCCTATCTGCTCGCTCCCTTGACAGGAATCCTACATGACTAAACCCCCAATGATAGACGTTAACCCACATGTCAATCTCAACTGTCTTCGGCTCCTCGTGGATGGGGGCTGGGTAGGAGAATAGTTTATCTTTGAGGCTGAGACAAGACTCTAGCCACTTCTCTCGTTTAAATACCAATCTACTATCAGTCATACGATACAGTTCTTGTTTGCCTTTAACGATCTTCCCTTGTCCTAATGCTACTAGCACCTCTCCGAAATCTTTGCATGTCTTCATAACCCCTCCTTTAATTGTTTAATATCTGTGGTATGAACCGGAAAGTATATCTTCCAAACCTCAGCACCATCATCAACAAACACCAACTCCGTTGCATACTCCGCTTCCTCAAGTAAGGTCACCTTAGTTATTACTCCAGTATAAGCGAACTCATTTTTATTGTAGGCTACAATAACAGGGTAACCAAGTTTAGGATACGCTTGGATAGTGCCTCCACATATCCACCTCCATTTATCTCCAGCTCTCTTGAACAAAGCAGCATCATGCCTCTCGACATTGAGAGGTGTATCCGTTACCTTAATATCCTCCGCCTTCGGCTTGGCTACTGCCTTCCTCTTAGTCATATCATTCCCCACTCGGTAGTTCAAAGTGCATAGGGTCAGGCCGGAACTTCCAATCACCTCCCCAGATAAAGTCAGCTTGCTTGAAGCAATCACTTACCGCCTGAGGTATCGTTGACTTAGCATTGATGTCAATGGCTCGGCCATGGGCATGATTACTTAGTCGGTTGGTTCCTCGAATATTTCGGTAACAGTAGCAGCCATCGATACTCTCAATGAGATCAAGATCCCTATTGTCGCGGAGACATTTAAAGGCCAGAGCCAATGGCTTCTTCATACTAGTGTGGCAGATGATTCGACGAACGGGGATTCCTCCTGCCGTTCGATATGTCTTAGGTAATTTGATACTCGTCAATCCTGGTATCGTCCGGTCCTGACAGCTCCCCATTGCCGGGGCTGCCATGAAAAGACACGCTAGGATAAAAGCGAGTATCAGGATAGCTCCAAGACTTGAGCAGACGAGCAAAGACATACACTTCAACAGGTCCAACGTCTTCGACTTCGATTGTTTCTCGTTTATATAATCCATTATTAACTCCTTCATAAATATCTAATTGAGGAATAAGATCGGAGGATATCTCAAGGATATCAACCTCAATCCCCGGTCCCTCTAGACTCACTAGTGCTGGGTAAGATCCCAGACTTATCGCTGTCCCCGGTATCGTCGTTGTCCTTATTAACTTCCCCAGGTACTGATTCCGTAGGGTTCCGTACACTGCTATCCGTATCGTCTCGTCGCTCATCTAGCTCCTCCTTTTTCTTTCGTATGTATTGATCGGTGTAACTCATAGCTGCGGTGAGTATATACTTGGACATACTCGGTGCTCCGTGAAGCCTCGCGGCTAGATCCAGGAGTTCATATGACACTCCCTTAGGTAGTGTGATTCGAACATCACGTAGTTTCTTACGACTCATTAACGTCTCCTACATTGACACATCCCATCGGGGACGTTGATTGATTTAACAACTTGAGGCCGACACATCGACCGACACTCAGATGGTTTAATAATGGTAGCATCGAAGTGCGAGCATCCCATGAGGGACGCGGCAATGGATATTAATACTAGGTATCTAATCAATCTTCCACCTCAATTTCAATCTCTGTATGTTCTAGTTTTTGTAATATATTACTTACATAATAGTCTTGTGCTGTCTGTTTGTCGGGGTAGAATTCTACAGTCGTATACGGAGGTGTTCCAGTCCCTTCGACCAACCACTGCCACATCTTGACCTTCTTTTTGGGTGGGGTGTAGAGAATCCAATCCTTACTCTCCCCTTTATAAGCGAATCTACCTTCGTCTAACCCATGCCAAGTCCCT
>UEXM01002210.1_pt1 | contig 14333 bp, 14 predicted proteins | sample 1796661 | NCBI WGS metagenome assembly UEXM01 (sample SAMEA4772469, study PRJEB27181) | metagenome | reverse complement strand
TATTAGTAACAGAAACAGGATTACTGTTTCAACAAGAAGGGGGAGTTGTTATAGCTCCTGATGACTGGCAAGATACTCCAGCTACAGCAACTACAACATGGACTGAACAATAAATGGCAACACAAAAATTTAGTGATTTAACAGCAACAACAACCCCTAATACAGAATCTGTATTTGCTATAGCTCATTCAGGATCTAACTTTAAATTAACTATTACAGATTTAGCAGCTAACTTACCAGCAGTTACAGCAACCAGTTTAACTACTTCAGGAACTATAACAGGTAGTAGTGGGTTTATTGGAAACCTAACAGGTAATGTGACAGGAGCTGTAACAGGAAATGCAAGTACAGCAACAGCGTTAGCAACAGGTCGCACAATAGGTATGACTGGAGATGTTACATGGACTTCAGCATCTTTTGATGGATCAGGCAATGTTACAGGTACAGCAGCGATTGGCACAGGCGTTATTGTTAATGCTGATGTCAATACAAGTGCAGCAATAGATGCCACTAAAATACACGATGGCACAATATCAAATACAGAATTTGGATACTTAAATAATGTATCATCAAACATACAAACACAATTAGATGCAAAAGCATCATCAACTTATGTACCTACTGCAATTACTGTTGCAGATGAATCCTCAGACACTACTTGTTTTCCCTTGTTTACAACGGCAGCGACTGGGGATCTAGGCCCTAAAACAGCATCAGGGTTAACTTTTAATGCTAGTACAGATGTATTGTCAGGAACTTTTGCAGGAAATATTACAGGCAATGTAACAGGAAATGTAAGTGGCACATCAGGTTCAACCACAGGAAATGCAGCAACTGCAACAGCATTAGAAACTGCAAGGAACATCGGTGGCGTATCTTTTGATGGCACAGGTAATATTGATTTACCTGGCGTTAATACAGCAGGTAATCAAAATACAAGTGGTTCTGCTGCAAGTTTATCTGCAACATTAGCTGTTGCTAGTGGTGGTACAAATATTACATCTTATACTACAGGAGATATAATTTATGCTTCTGCTTCAGGCACACTTGCAAAACTTGGGATTGGTAGCACAGGACAAGTTTTAACAGTAGATGGTGGGTTGCCAACTTATGCAGCAACATCTTCAACAGTTACCTTTCCAACTGTAACTGGGATATCACCAAGCACAATTACCAATGACGCTACCTCGATAACTTTAACAGGAACAAATTTTGTAAATGGTTGTCATGTAGAAGCAATAAGTTCTACAGGAGCAATCTTTACTCCAAACTCAGTTTCATTTACTAACGCAACCACAGTAGTTGCAAACTTTACAATCGGCACAGATGGCACATATTTTATTAGGGTTGAGAATCCTGATGGATTAGCAGCAAGAAGTTCATCAGCATTACTTACAGTATCAGATGCACCTACATGGTCTACATCTGCTGGAAGCATAGGAACAGTAGCAGCAGGAGCATCAGTATCTTTAGATGTAGATGCTACATCAGACTCAACAGTAGCGTTTAGCGAAACTACAAGTGTGCTAACCAGTAATACTGACACACCTGCAAGTACCATGAATTTAACACTTAACTCATCGACTGGTGCAATTACAGGTACAGCTCCTAGTCCGACAAGTGAAACAACTTATAATTTTACTTTACGAGCAACAGATGCAGAAGCACAAACAGCAGACAGAGCATTTAGTATAACCATATCAGTAGGTATGAACAACACAGGACAATTCAACTAATGGCAGCAGATTCATATTTATCAAAAGCAACATCATCAGCTGGAAACCAAAAAACCTTTACAGTATCAGCATGGGTTAGACAATCTATGTTGGTATCAAACGCAAGGCATATTATTTCCAGTAATGTAGATGATGATGGAGCAAACTATTGTCATTTTTCGATTCAATCAGATGGCACATTAAAATTTTTATCATTACAATCTTCTAGTATTGTTGCAAATATAGTGTCAATACCTAAGTTTGTAGATACGACTGCATTTTATCATTTAGTATTAAGAGTCGATACAACACAAGGAACTGCAGCAGATAGAGTTAGGTTCTATGTTAATGGAAATCAAGTTACTGCCTTAACTAGCTACACTACTCCAAGTCAAAATGATGACTTAGGATTGTTTGATAGTGGACACTCAACATTGATAGGTGCAAGAGCATCATCTTCAAGTCCTCAATTTTTTGAGGGAGAAATGGGATTAGTTTGTATAGCTGATGGAAATTCGTATGCACCATCAACATTTGGTGAAACAGATAGCACGACTGGAATATGGAAACCCATACTTAACCCAACTTTTACTGCTGGTACAAATGGAGCTATGCTCAAATTTGAAAACTCAGGATCATTAGGTACTGATAGCAAAGGTTCAAATAATTTTACAGTCAATGGTAGTTTAAAACAAAGCAATAGCACAGCAACAAACAAGTTTCCAGCATTAAACCCAAGAGGTACTCATTCTAGTTATGATGGTTCTACATATAATCCCAATGCTGGACATACTTCATTAGTGACAACAGGCGTAACAAGAGTAGCACCGATAGATATGTGTTTTGCTGGTGGTAAATGGTATTGGGAAGCTAAGATTGAAAAAAATAATAACAGTTCAACATTAGGCGTTTATCTTACAGATTCAACATCAGGAAAAAGAATAGAGCAATTCAATGCAGACTTGGCTCTACAGACTGCTAATAATGGTGGTAATGGTGCAGTAAGTTTTCTAGCTGGTTCATCATCTTTGATACAAAGTGGTAACACTACAACTAGCTATGGTACAGGAATAAGTGATGGCGATATTATTATGTTCGCTTTTGATTCTGCAACAGGTAAAGTATGGACAGGTAGAAATGGAACTTGGTTTAATGCACCCTCAACAAGTAATGCTGGTGACCCAGCAAATGGTACTAACGATAGTGGCAAAACATTAACAAATAATGATAATGAATTATATAGTTTTTATGTCGGTGGACAAGCATCAGATTCAACAAACCGAACAATAGATATAAATTTCGGACATGGGTTCTTTGGAACTACAGCAGTAGCATCAGCAAATGCAGATGGTAATGGTGAGGGCATTTTTGAATATGCACCACCTAGTGGGTTCTTAGCTTTATGTAGCTTAAACATTCAATCAAGTGGAGGTTAATCATGGCAGTCTTTTCAACAATAGCAAAAAATACAGACCATTTTGAAGATAAAGTTTATGTAGGTAATGGAAGTAGCCAAGCAATAACAGGATTATCTTTTAGCCCTGATATATGGTGGCTCAAAGCAAGAGATGGAAATAGTGCATGGTTTGCACAAAACTCAACAATGGGTATAGGTAAAAATTTATTCTATGGTACATCAGAAAATGATGCAGAAGCAACCACATCTATTGTAACATCAAGAGATAGTAATGGTCTTACATTGACAAGTGCTCAAACAGTTAATGGAAGTGCTACTGGTTATGTAGGTACATTTTTGAAAGGTGGTAATGCTTCAACTTCAAGTAATTCAGATGGCAGTATTACAAGCACAGTCCAAGCGAATGATACTGGTGGTATCTCAATAGTAGGGTGGACTGGAACAGGAAGTGCTGGTACGATTGGTCATGGGCTTTCAACTGCACCTGATTGTATATGGGTTAAAAACAGAACAGACTCTTCACAGCATTGGAGGTCGTATTGGCATGGTGGAAATCGTTCAGGTCAAGCAAATACTATGAGTGAGACTAATCAAATAGACTTGTGGGATACAGCTCAACAACAAACTTCTTCTGCATTTTGGAATGACACTAAACCAACATCTAGTGTGTTTTCAGTAGGTACTGATAGTGGTACAAATACAAGCAGTAAAAGTTATATAGCATATTGTTTTTCTAACAGAAATGGTTTTATGAGAAGTGGTACATATCAAGGTAATGGTAAATCACATGGCACTTTTGTTTTTACAGGATTTCAACCACAGGCAATTATAATACATAAATATGATTCTGGTGATTCGTGGTCATATAAAAGTCAAATTTCAATGTTTACTAATAAAGATGGAAGTGCGTCAAGCACAAGTGGTGCAAATCATGGAAACAATATTGAAAAAAGTCATCTAATGGATTCAGATGGACAGGAAACTGTACAAGACACTATTCAATTTTATAGTAATGGTTTCTCACCAGCTACAACTGATGGCAAAAGTAATGGTGAGGGAAACCACTATGTCTATATCGCTTTTGGAAAAATACCTATGGTTGGCACAAACAAAGTATTAGGAACAGCATTTTAGGAGAAAATTAAATGGGATTAGAAACAGGAACATATATATCAGACTTAAATAGCTCAAACCCAGTAGCTGGTGATCCAGTTAATGAGGGTGATGACCATTTAAGACTTATAAAATCAACAGTCAAAGCAACCTTTCCAAGTATTACTGGAGCAGTTACTTCAACGCACACAGAATTAAACTTACTAGATGGTGTTACAGCAAATACAACAGAATTAAATTATGTAGATATAACTACCCTCGGCACAGCAGAAGCATCTAAAGTAGTAACAGTCGATGCTAGTAAAGATTCAACAGGTATTAGAAACTTAACTATATCAGGTACTTTGACTATAGGCTCTAACACAGCAACAACTCTACAAGCTGTATATCCAGTAGGATCTATTTATATAAATGCAGCAGTAGCTACTAACCCTGGAACATTACTTGGTTTTGGTACTTGGGCAGCTTTTGGAGCTGGTAGAGTTATAGTAGGTTTAAACGCAGCAGATAGTGATTTTGATACAGCACAAGAAACTGGTGGTGCTAAAACACATACATTGACTATAGATGAAATGCCATCTCATAATCACAGCGTAACAATGAGTACAAGTGATACTGATAATAATAATTTATCAGAAGGTGATACATCAGGAACTTCTAGTTTTACTACATCTTCAACAGGTGGTGGTTCAGCACACAATAACTTACAACCATACATTGTTGCATACATGTGGAGAAGAACTGCGTAATGGCAACTCTTCAAGTATTAAATCCGAAAGGAATGATTAAAGATACAAATGATACAGCATTGCCTAATGAGTATTTCTCACATACACAAAATGCTAGATTTGAAGATAACGCAGCTAAAAAAGTATTAGGTCAAGATCAAGTATTTGGCACTCCTTCAGTAGCTCCTTATTTTGCTTTAAATTGGTCTACAGGTGCTAATAACTATTGGTTCTATGCTGGATCAGCTAAAATATACAGATACAATGGTTCTAGCCATGAAGATTTTACAAGGACATCAGGTGGAGATTATTCTACTAACTTAACTGCTTCAGGGAACTGGACTGGTTCTATATTTAATGGACTAGCTATTTTAAACAATGGAGTAGATGATCCACAATGTTTAGCTACAACAGGTGCTAGTAAGTTTACTGATTTAACCAACTGGCCAGCAAGTACAACTTGTAAAGTAATAAGACCTTTTGGTAATTACTTAATAGCTTTAAATATGACAGAATCTTCTACAAATCTACCCAACAAGGTTAGATGGGGAGATGCAGCAGAAAACCTTACGCTACCTAGTTCTTGGACAGCATCTAGTACAAACGATGCAGGTTCAGCAACAGTAGGTGATGCAGGTGAATTTATTGTAGATGGGTTTCCACTTAAACAATCTTTTATAATATATAAGGAAAACACTACATACATTATGACCTTTACTGGTGGTAATCTAGTATTTGACATCAAGAAACTATTTGATGACTCAGGCGTTTTATCAAGAAACTGTGTAGCAGAATTTAATGGTAGACACTTTGTAGTAACTAATGGTGATCTTATTGTTCATAATGGAGTATCTAAAGAATCTGTTGCTAGTACAGTTGTTAAAAGAACTTTATTTGAAGAAATAGACAGCACTAATTATGCAAACATATTTGTAACACATAATAAACAAAAGAATGAAATATGGGTATCTTACCCAACAGTAGGTTCTACTTATTGTAACAAAGCTTTAATATGGAACTACAATACAAACTCATTTAGTTTTAGAGAATTGCCTGATATTTTACATATAGCATTAGGCATAGTAAATCCTGGCGTATCAGCAGTTGTATGGTCAGGTCAATCACAAAGTTGGGATTCTTACAGCACTACTGAAAACTGGGGGCAAAGAAACTATAACCCTACAGAAACTAGTATATTAATGTCTAGCACAGGAGATACTAAACTGTATAGAGGAGATAATGGGTTTGATTTTGCTGGGAATAACTTTACTATGATCTTGGAAAGAAAAGGATTAACCCTTGATGGTAATACTAATACTGTAAAACAAGTAAGAAAAATCACCCCAAGATTTTCTAGCACAGGTTCTGCTGAAGTATTTGTAGGAAGTTCTATGACTCCTGATGGTACATACACATACAAAACACAACAAACTATAAATCCTGACACACAGAATAAAGTAGATGCTAGAGCCACAGGTAAATACATAGCTATTAAGTTTCAAAACACAACAGCTACAACTTTTGAATTAAACGGATATGATATAGAATATGAGGTAATAGGAGAACGCTAAATGTCACAAGCACCTAAATATACGCCTAATCCAGTACCTGATAATCCTGAAGATTTACCACAATATTTGTTACAAGAATTTCAAAAAATACAAGCAGCATTAGAAGAAAACCCTACAACATTTATAGAGGTTAAAAATGTAGCTCCAAGCAGAATAAAGCAAGGAGATATAGTGTATGCAGATGGCACAAACTTTAATCCAGGAAGTGGCGAAGGAGTTTATTTTAGAAATGCAGCAGGGAGTTGGGTAAAATTATGAGTTTATATATATCAGGAATACCATCAGATAGAATCAATGAGGTTTGGGAAGACTGCGAACCTTATATAGAAATGGGTAATGGTAAAAGTAGAGATGAAATGTCTGTTGAAGATATCTACAAAAGATTATCAGAAGCTCGTATGCAACTTTGGTTAGTTTTTAATGAAGATAGAGAAATAATATCAGTTTTAACTACAGAGATCATAGACTACCCAAGAAAAACTGTATGTAGAATAGTTACTTTAGGAGGTAAAGATTTAGACATATGGGTACAAGATTGGTTAGAAACCATAGAAGCATGGGCATTAGAGAATGACTGTGTCGCTATGGAAACAGTTTGTCGCAAAGGATTTATAAAGAAACTAGAGAGATTTGGGTATGAAAACGCATACACAGTTCTCGTAAAAGAACTCACAACAATACATTAGAGGTAATATTATGAGCAAAGGAAGTGCACCTAGCACCCAAACAACAAAATCAGAGCCATGGGTAGGGCAACAACCCTATCTATTAGATTTATATGCAAAAGCACAAGGACTACCAACACAACAGTTTTTTCCAGGGCAAACTTACGCATCGCCTAGTGATTTAACTTTTCAAGCAGAACAACTTGCAGAACAAGCAGCTTTAGGGCCACAAAGCACTATAGCTGGTTCTATAGTTCCTTCTATACAAGAACAGTTGATGAGTCCAGCACAAAGATTCTCTGATCCTCTATTACAAGAATCTTTAAGAGCAGGTTTAAGACCAATGGAAGAAAGTGCTTCAAGATTACTTCAACAAGCTCGTAGAGGTGCTACACAAGCAGGACAACTTGGTGGAAGCAGACAAGGTATACTAGAATCTGAAGTTATAAAAGATTTATTAACTAAACAATCAGATGTTGCATCTAGGTTATATGGTGATGTATATGGACAAACTTTAGCTGCACAAGGTAGAGGGCTAGGATTAGCTCCAACAGCTATGCAAAGTATAATGAGTCCATCAGCTAGTTTAGCTAATATAGCAACAGCTCAAACAGCAAGAGCACAACAACCTATTGATGAAGCTATGCAAAGATTTGCATTTGAACAAGCAGCTCCAGGTCAAGCATTAAGTCAATATGCTAATATTGCTGGTGGTACTATATTACCAGGAACACAAACAACTACAGGAGCAGGAACATCAGGGCCAGGTGCATTAGCAGGTGCAGTAGGTGGAGGTGGATTAGCTTATGCTGCTGGTATGTCCAATCCTTATATAGCAGGGGCAGCAATCTTAGGAGGTTTATTAGGATAATGGGTAATATAATGAATATGTTAGGTTTAGGCATGGATATGGGTGTTAATTTTGACAATCTTTCTATGGCACAAAAAAGAACGCAATTAGGAAATATGTTTGATCCTATGGAAGCAGGTCGTGAAAGGTTAAGAGCCATGACAGCACCTACAGCATCAACAGCAACAGGTATGAACCCTATGATGTTGCAAACGTTAATGCAAGGTTTATTAAATCAACCTGAACAACCACAAATGCCTGTAATGCCTATGCAACAAGCAGCAAGAGGTATTCAGTTACCACAAGTAAATTTACAACAGTATTATGGAGGACTTTTATAATGGCTAGTATATTTGATGATATAGGAAAAATAGGCCTAGATGGAAAACAAATAACATTTCTTGACGCTATGCAAGGTAGAGGTTTACCTCAATACAGTAGCAATCCTTTTAATGTACCAACCCCTACAGGAATAAATTATAATGATTTAACACAACAATTAAGTAATCAACCAATTAATAGAGCAGGTTTAATATCTAATGCTAACGCAGGATCATCAATGCCTGTAATGCAAACAAATACACAAATTCCAACGCAACAACCTACAAGTTCAAATATATTTGGAGATGTTTTAGGTACTGTGTTTCCAGGAATAGCCCAAAGTAATAAGCAGTTAATTAATGCAGCTATATTGCAGGGTAGTTTAGAATTACTAAAACCTAAACAACCTGGCGAAAACTTAGCAAGTCAATTTGGTAGAGCAATAACTGCAGGACAAAAAGTAGGCACAGATTTAGAAAAACAAGCATTAGAAAAACTTGTTACTCAATTTGGTTTGCAAAAAACTGCTGCTGAAATACAAAAATTACAAAAAGATACTAAAGAAGGTAAACCTATTAAGCAATCTAAAGAGCAATCAAGAATTTATAAAAGTGCTATAGATAGTCTTATAGACATTGATAAAGATTTTGCTTCAGATATAAACACTATTCAGAAAAAAGCTGGGGATTATGGTGGTTTAGAAGAAGAAACTAAAGATTTATTATCTTTAGCAGCTATAGATTTGGTTAATAGAGGAGAATTTAAAGACCCTACTGCTGCTTTAAGAGAAGTAGCAAAAAGACTAGCAACAGGACAATTATCAATTAATAATCAAACACAAGAGCCTACCCAAACTGGAGTAGATAGATTCGCAGATAAAAACATTAAAATTAAAAAGTAGGATAATATAAATGGCAGAACCATATACTATAAACCTTGAAGATATACAAGGTTCACCAAGACTTCGTGAGTTAGGTGTTTTACCTGGCGATGAACTTATTGATGATGAAATTGTTAGGAAATTTTCTAGTGAAGAAGATAGAGTTGATTTAGGTGAAAAATTAACAGAACAAGATGTATTTAATTCTCCAACATTACAAGAACTTGGTGCAAATCCTGGCGATAGAATAATAAATGATGAATTAATTAGAACAGAAACTGATAGCACCTTTACTCAATTTATGTATGGAGTAGACAAAGAAAATAATTTTGTCGGTTATGTAAGTGATGTTCTTGAAAGAAACATACCTTTAGGTCAATTTAGCATTAGTTTAGATAAAGGTTTTCAATATCATACTCCTGAAGCTGTTTATGGAGAAGGTTTTGATGAAGCGAGTATACAAGAAAGAAAAAACATGATTCTTCGTAAAAGAGAAAGAGATTTAATGGAAGAATATGGCCCATACTTTGATCCTGATGGAGGTACAGCACAATCAATAGGAGAGATAGTTGGTAGTATAGCAGACCCCACAACTTTATTACCTATTGGACAAACGGTAAAAGCAGCAGGAGCTTTGTCTGCTCTTTATGGTGGTGGTTTTAGTGTTGCACAAGATTTAGCACAACAAGGAGAAATAGACCCAGGTAAAGCTGCATTATATGCAGGTCTTGGTGGAGTTGCTGGTGCAGGTCTAACTGTATTAGGCAAAGCTATTAAACCCTCTACTTTAGAACAAAAAGCAACTAACCTTGTAAAACAAGCAGAAAAAGATATTAATTTAGAAATAGCACATGGAACGACTCCAAAATCAGCACAAGAAATGATTGAAAAAGAATATCCTCAACTTGCAGAAGCATTACAAATATCAGGTAGGAAATTAAAAATAGCACAAACTAAATCTATTGCTGAAAAATCAATAAATCATACATTAGCAAACGATAGTGCTGTAGGCAGAGTATTAAATCCATATTTAGATAAATACCTAGGTGTTTTATCAACTAGGATAGGTAATATATCACAACCTATTCTTCGAAGAATGAGAAGATTTGAATTTGATGTTCATGTAAATACAGCAAATAAAATAACAGAAATAACTCCTTTTATAAAAGGTATGACAGATTTAAAAAAAACAAATAAAGTAGCTTATAATGCTGTAGCTAAAGCCTTGTATAATGGTAATTTTGAAACAGCTACAAAAACAATGCCTGAGTCTTTAAAAAAAGAATTTACTAAAGTAGATGGTATTAAAGATGCTTTAAATAAAATGTATAATGATTTAGGCGACAGTGGGTTAGTTTTTCAAAAATTAGAAGATTATTTTCCAAGAACAGTTAAAGATTATGATGGTTTAATGAAAGATATTAGTGGTGCTCAAAAAACACAAATTCAAAAAATGCAAGATGAATATGCAAAAAGAAAAGGTAAGATAGGTGCTGCTGAATTAACAGACCAAGAAAAATCAGAAATAGCTAATCGTTATCTTAGAGGATATGGTTTAACAACGGACGGACTTCCAAAGTTTGCAAAAAAAAGAAAACTTGACAATTTAACAGATGAACAAATAGAAAAGTTCTATGTTTCTCCTGAAGAATCATTAAGTTTGTATTTTAGAAATGCCATTAATACTGTTGAAAGAAATAAATTTTTTGGTCGTAATTTAGTAAAAGCAAAAGGCGACATAGATATAGATGATTCTGTTGGTAAACTGCTTAAAGATGATGATTCTCTATCTCCTGAGCAAGTAGATGAATTATCAGGTTTAATTAAAAGTAGATTTATGGGTGGGGAGCAATCTACAGGAACAGTTATTGGAACAATAAAGGATTTAGGATATATGGGAACTATAGCTAATCCAATATCTGCAATAGTCCAACTTGGTGATCTTGGTGTTTCAGGAGCATTAAATGGATTTAGAAATACTTTTGCAGCTATGTTTAAAACTAAAGATATAGGTTTAATTGATATTGGTATAAACAATGCTATGCAAGAAATAGCAGATGGAGGAACTAAATGGAGTTCAAGAAAATTAAATCAATTATTTGATATATCAGGATTTAGAAAATTAGACCAATTAGGTAAAGAAACTTTTATGAACGCAGCTTTTAAAAAAGCTATTAATCAAGTTAAGACACCAGCAGGTGAAAGAGCATTTAAAAGAAAATGGGGTCAATTTTATAAAGATGATATTTTTGCAATTATAGATGATTTAAAAGCCTATAATCCAAAAAGCAAAGGTGGACAAGGAATAACTGACAATATTAAATTTCATGCCTTTAATGAACTATCAGGTATACAACCTATTTCTATGTTAGAAATGCCACAACCCTATCTTGATAATCCAAATATTGGTCGTATATCTTATATGCTTAAATCTTTTATGATAAAACAACTTGATGTTGCAAGAAGGGGAGTTATACAAGAATATAAAAAAGGAAACAAAAAGACAGCAATTAAAAATGCAACAGTATTAGCAGGTTATTTATCTGCTGCTAATGTAGGAACAAGATTAACTAGAGATCTTTTATTAGGTAGAGATATTGAGCCTGAACAAATTCCAACACAAGCTATGTGGGCATTAACTGGTGTTTATGGTATAGATAAATACAGTACCGAAAGATATTTAGAAAAAGGAAAACTTACTGAATATGCAGTTAATTTTATAAGACCTGCAACACCAATTATAGATGAAGCTTTTAAAACAGGTATAAAAGGTCTTGATGCTCTGTATGGAGAAGATGTAGATTTTAAACCTGCTTTTAAAGCAATACCATTAGTTGGCCCATTAGCTTATAACTGGTTTGGTGGTGGTGCAGAAAAATATAACGAAAGATTGGAGAAAGAATCAGAATGATACCAATGGAACTTATATCAATGCTTGGCTCTACTGTATTAGGTGGTGTGATGTCTATCATGGCACAGAAAGGACAAGCTGAAGCTGAGAAACAAAAGATGTTAATGCAACGTGCTGGGTTTGCAGCTAAACAAACGGATAAGGCTCGTGATGTTAAAGATGCACATACTAAGCATACTCGTAGATGGATAGCTTTAATGTGTGTATTTAGTATTATTGTAGTACCTATTATTGCACCTATCTTTACTGATGTTAATGTTATCTATCAAATCGTAACCGAAGCAGATAGTGGTTGGTGGATATTTGGCTCAAGCTATGAAACATCTGTTTGGAAAGAAGGCAATTCAATCTTTATAACAAGTCTACAATCACACACAATATTCTCAATTATTGGGTTATATTTTGGTGGTTCTTTAACTAGGAAGTAATATGGTAGCTAAAAAATATCAAAGCAAAACTGGTGGATTAAACGAAGCTGGTAGAAAGTTTTTTAAAAGAACTACAGGAGCTAATCTTAAAAGACCTGTAACAGGTAAAGCACCTAAAGGCTCTAAAGCAGCAGGAAGAAGGGCTAGTTTTTGTGCAAGAATGGGTGGCGTTAAAGGTCCTATGAAAGATTCCAAGGGCAGACCTACAAGAAAGGCACTAGCACTTAGGAAATGGAAATGTCGCAAATCATAACTAAGCAATGCTTATGTGTAATGCTGGTTCTAATATTAGTCTATGGCATAGCTGATGCAATAGGTGATGTAACAAGTTCAGGCAGCACCACTAATACGCAAAGTAATAATGCTGGGTCAAATACTGCCATTACTGGTGGGTATGAATCTAGCACTACTTATCAGTCAGGATCATCTTCCAACACTACCACCAATAATGAAACAAATAACTCTACAAATCAAAAGACTGCTGTAAACAGTGCTAATGCACCTAGTATGAGTGTTTATGGCCAAGATAGCTGTGTTATACCACTTGCAGCAGGAATGACTGTAATAGGCTTCTCAGGCTCTTTTGGGAGCTATTATACAGATCCTAACTGTGAAAGAAGAAAGTCTGTAGCTGTATTAGCTAAACTCGGCATGAAAGTCGCAGCAATATCTTTGATGTGCCAAGATGAAAATGTATGGAAAGCTATGATGGATGCTGGAACACCCTGTCCTGTAGATGGATTAATTGGAGAAAAAGCTAAAGCGAGATGGATTGAAAAACGTAAAGGCGAATTAAGTGGTCAAACAACTAAACCGAGTATGACTTGGAATGATTAGAGCAATACTACTATCTTTAATATTTCCATTAACTGTTTTAGCAGATAGTCAAACTACTGGAAATTTAATTACTAATGGTAATTTTAATAATGGAACTACAGGTTGGACATTACAAGGAGATGCACAACGAATAGGAGATTGTTGTCCTGGTGGGCATGATCTTGAGTTTGGTGATAGTGGCTCGATAGAACAGTCATTCAATCTTACATCTGATATAATAACTCAACCTATGTTAGATAACGGAATTACCCTTAATTCATCTGTTGAAGTACAGAATGGAGAAGGTGGCGTAGGTGGTTGGGCAAGTGGTGCTACTGATACATTTACAATAAGATTACAAATAAGAGATAGCAATAATGAAATATTGGCAACAGCTAGTCAAACTAGGACAAATGTTACAGGAATCAATGGTAAAGATTTCCAAGATACTCTATCGTATACAGGGGTTAATAGTAACATTGGAAATATTTTTATTAGTGGGATTGATGGCGATGCTCCTGCTAGTCTTGGTGGCCCTAACGTAGATAACATATCGGTTACTATGACCTATGATGATACTGTATTGTCAGCTACACAAACATCACACATAGCTACTACCTTTCAAGAAGTAGAAGAAGTATTATCTACAGAAATAGAAACAATAGAATTTATACCATTAGAAGAAATAGTCTTTGAAGTGTTTGAAGAACCTGAAATGGTTGCACAAATATTTGAAGAAATATATATTGAAGAAATAGCTACAGAAGAAATTAACACAGGTGTTGTTGAAGTATTTGCATTAGCTATCGAAGAAGAAATTATACCTATGGAGATTGTATATGAAGAACCAAAGGCCATCGAAGCGTTCACAACAGAAGTCGAAAGTTTTGAAGAAAGAATTGAAACAACAGAAACTTT
>UEXM01002209.1_pt1 | contig 14337 bp, 15 predicted proteins | sample 1796661 | NCBI WGS metagenome assembly UEXM01 (sample SAMEA4772469, study PRJEB27181) | metagenome | reverse complement strand
TGTGGTTTTTAAATGCCTGCTTGCGCTTGAAACCGGAGGCGGTTTTTTTGAAACGCTTGGCAGCCCCACGGTTTGTCTTGATTTTAGGCATGGTACCTTCTCAAGTTGATGAATTAATTAAACAGTCCGTTAAGACTGCTTCTTCTTTTTGCCCGGGCCGAGCACCATAATCATTTGGCGCCCTTCCATGTTCGGACGTTGCTCAACAGAACCGTATTCTTCCAAGTCCTTCTCGATACGAGCGAGAAGTTCCCGGCCCAATTCCTGGTGAGCCATCTCCCGACCGCGGAAGCGGACGGTGATTTTTGCTTTGTCGCCGGCCTCAAGGAAACGAATGAGGTTACGCAGTTTCACATCGTAGTCACCGATGTCGGTGCCGGGACGGAATTTGATTTCCTTAACCTGAGTCTGGCGCTGCTTTTTACGCCCCTCTTTGGCCTTTTGCTTAGCCTCGAACAGGTGCTTGCCGTAATCCATGATTCGGCAAACCGGTGGTTCTGCACCAGGGGAGATTTCCACCAGATCCAGCTGTTTAGAAGTGGCCTTTTCCAAGGCGTCCTGCAGGCTGACGATACCGACCTGCTCACCATCCACATCAATCAACCGGACTTCGGTTGCCTGGATTTGCTGATTTGTATTGGCGCGCTGCTCGCGGCCTTTGCCTCCACGCTTAATGTCGTGAACCTCCAATCTGTTATCGAAAACGAGACGAGTAGCCTCACCGCCTCAGTAAATAGGCGCGCATTGTATGCCACCACAACGGGCACAACAACCCCGACCCTTACTCTGGCCGACGTACGCAGCTGGCTGAAACGGAATGATTTCTACCTGAAAGCATAGATTGAACCACTATCAAACACCTTGAAGGCTGGCTCTTAACTCCCAGGAAGGCTGCATATTTTAAGCAAATTCGCTTACTTTTCAAGCACCCTGGGCCATTAAAATCCTCATCAGAGCCCAACACCAGCGCCCACCTGTATACCTTTGCTGAACCGGAGAACACTGCGGGCTGAAGCCCTGTCAGCCTCTGAGGCAGCCATACTATGGGCTGCCTCAGGGGAGACGGGGTCTACGGCATGGCAGCCTGCCACCGTGGACGTTAAAAAACGTTACGGGACAGCTTGTTAGCCGGCCTTGCGGTTCCCGCAGTGATTAGCCTTTAAGGCCTTTGGCGACACGATCACCCAGAACTTTATCGACGTTGCGCCAATACTCAATCGCGCGCTGCAGAACCGCGTCAGAAACTCCAGCGGACAGGTGATCAATAATGTTGTTAACAAGCCGATCACGCCCGTCGTCGTCAAGCACCTCGCGCACCAAGGTACCTGGCTGGCCAAAGTCGTCGTCGTCTCTACGCAGCGTGTAAGCCTGGCGCACCATGTCGCCATCGGTGTACCACTGCGTACCATCCTGCCCGCGTGCCGGATCAGCTTCTGGTCCGCCGTAGGAGTTCGGCGCATAAACCGGATCGGAAATATTTTCTGTACGTCCCACTCCGTCCTTGCTGTAGCTGTTGACCGGACATTTGGGCTTGTTGACCGGAATCTGCTTGTAGTTTACCCCCAGCCGGTGACGGTGAGCGTCCGCGTATGAGAAGCCACGAGCTAGCAGCATTTTGTCGGGGGACAAACCGATGCCGGATACGAGGTTGTTAGGTTCAAATGCGGCCTGCTCCACCTCGGTATGAAAATCAGTTGGGTTTCGGTTCAACGTCAGTTTGCCGACTTCCATTAAGGGGTAGTCATGGTGCGGCCAGACCTTAGTCAAGTCGAAAGGATTGAACCGATAGGTCTTGGCATCCTCAAACGGCATGATCTGCATGTGCAGAGTCCAGCTCGGGTAATCGCCGTTTTTGATGGAGTCGAATAGATCGCGGCGGTGGCAGTCACTATCCTTGCCCGCCATGCTAACAGCTTCATCTTGGGTCATGCATTCAATGCCTTGATCGGTCTTGAAGTGATATTTGACCCAGAACCTCTCTTCCTTTGCATTGATCCACATATAGGTATGACTGGAATAGCCATTCATGTGGCGCCAAGTCTTGGGAATACCGCGATCCCCCATCAACCAAGTCACCTGATGCGCCGACTCCGGCGAAAGCGTCCAGAAATCCCATTGCATATCGTGATCGCGCAAGCTGCTGTCAGCGCGACGTTTCTGCGAGCGGATAAAATGCTGGAATTTCATTGGGTCCCGCACGAAGAAAACCGGGGTGTTATTCCCCACCATGTCATAGTTGCCTTCGCTGGTGTAAAACCTCAGCGAAAAGCCACGCGGGTCGCGCCAGGTATCCGGGCTGCCGCGCTCGCCGGCGACTGTGGAAAAGCGAATCAGAGTCTCCGTCTTGGTGCCAGGCTGGAACACTGCAGCTTTAGTGTAAGCGCTTACATCTTTGGTCACCTCAAAGTGACCAAATGCACCACCGCCCTTCGCATGGGGTTGGCGCTCTGGGATACGCTCGCGATTGAAATTGGCCATTTGCTCAATCAAGTAATGATCGTGAAGGACAATCGGCCCGTCCGGTCCTATTGTGAGAGAGTGTTCGTCACTGGCTACCGGGATGCCAGCATCGGTAGTGGTGGGTTTCACTGGTTTATCGCTCATGTGTTACTCCTGTAACGCTCAGAGACTCCCAATCAACACGCAGAGTCATCGCTGAGGGTAGTATTACGGCGCGCATTTCAGTATCGCACAGAGTGCGAGAGCCATGAAAACACCATGGCCGGAATATAGTCGAAGAACGGTTCGCCCCCTGACCGTATAGCGCGACAAAAACGGTCCTGAAGATCGACCCAAGTATTACTCCCTAAATAACAACAACGCATCAAACCGATAGCGAGTTTTACTCGCTTTTACGAAGAGCAATTCACCTGCCAGGCACTACAATTTTGTTTATATTGCCTAGGCCCTCCCCTACAGCAAGTACCGCCTTATGCACTATCCCTACTCAACGCCCCTGTTACGCAGTCATGCAGCCCGACAAAGAACTAATAGAATGGTAGTCCCATGCACGGCGAGATCGTCGCCTCATCACATACCGGGAAAACGAGTTCATGAGCGGGTTACCCTCGCTACCACATCAAAACCGGCGAATGCCTTTGCCTCAGAGCAGGCCGTATAGGGCTGGCCTGGCAACAGTGGTCGACTCGGGGTACCCAAACACAATAAGGCTCGCCTAATACCGCCAACGCCATAGCGATCACGGTGATGCTCTCGCCTAACGATGGGTGGTGCAGTGGTAGCAAAGCGAGATGGGGCCCGTCTTAATGCCGGCCATAGAGCGGCCAGCGGGGCCCTTCACCTTGTAAAGTCCAGCCTTGGCTTATCGCTGTCAGACAGCGATAAAAAAAGCCCATGAAAACATGGGCTTAAGTGTAAATTAATGCTATTGAGTGCCAGTCAGTACCAGACAGGGGATTATTCCCACTCTATCGTATTCCATGCCTAAAATACGTTTAAATTCAATTAGTTATAAAAAATACAAAACGAAATACCATGAAAAACACCATTACCAATTAAAACCCTAAAATTATCTCTGGATTTGCAATTATGGTAGAGATTCATCGTTTGTCACCACTATTTCATCTACTGCTGCACTTCTGCTCGCGGAATGACGACTTTAAAAAGATTTCCAACACGGTCGTCAATAAGTTCAATCGACGGCCAAGCTCGTATGGCCCGAAGAAGCCCGCTTCCCAACCCTCGATAAGGCAAGAGCTTTGAAGCGAATGATGCCAATATAGGGTTACGCATGTTTGAATTGCCAGCCTTGATATTTTCGATTGTTAAATTGTTAGGAAGGTGGCCAGGGCTAATGATTTCGATACGATCCAAAAACACCAAAACGCGCACGGGAGCACTGATAAAGTAATCACGATGAATCAGGGCATTAGCGACCAGCTCTTCCCACACGATACGAGGAATCTCAGACTGTCCCTGAGAATTGAATCCCTGCTCACCTTGGTCTGCACGAGTATTGGCAATAATGAAACCAACAGTCTGCTGAAATACATCCGCCAGTTTTCCGGCGATATCGCGACTGTCGATATAACGTTCATCTTCGATTTCGTTGCCTATAAAGGCTACCGCTTTGACAATAAAAGCTGGCAACGCATACTGCGGGGCCCTCGCAAAGAGCAAACTACCAGCCACATTGAGTTGCCCTTGATTCATCAGGTTCATATTAGTCAGTAACTGCGGTAGCGATTGGGGATGATTAGCAAGCGCCTCACCGAATTGCTGCTCAAAAAAAGCCTCAAAATAGTGCATATCCACATCACCTACTCCAAGGCCAGCGACGGGCGTTTCATCAGCATGAACTAAACCTGATTGCTGGAACAGCCGCTGGATTTCTTCTCGCGAGGTCGCTCGACGTTTGTCAGAACCGCTTTTAACCCAGATAGTACCATTCTTATCCATATAGGGCTTATTAACCCCATCGGCGACTGTTATAACCATTACAGTACCTGATGGATGTAACACATTTTCTGTTATCGGGTTGACCGCAGGCCGGACAGTCTGTGATGCCGCATTAGCAACTAGTTGGTTGAGGCGGGCCACATCTGCGCCAGAAAGGCCTCGCACGGAGCCATCGTCGTTGACACCAATAAAAATACGTCCGCCTGCTGTGTTGCTGAAAGACACGATCTCAGCTGCCAAGGCGTCAGCGTTGGTAATATCTGCCTTGAACTGATGGCGACTGTCCTCACCCTGACTAAGGATGTCGATCAGTTCTGTGATTTCCATAGGTTGTAAACCTCTTTACGTCGGCTGAAGGCCTCTTGGCCCCCTTCCATAATGTTGATAATGGCATCCTGCACAGGGCGGGCATCGATGCTACCACTTTGCACGGTAACTTTTTCATCTTGGTACTCGCAGGAATGTACTTGCTCCGCGTCACCCAGTACCGGAAAATTGGCGTTGTGAGTCGCGAAGATGAATTGAGCATGCGGCTTCATCTCGCGCAGTAGTTTTATCACGTCGTCATAGATAGTCTGGTTGTCCAGATCATCTTCCGGCTGATCGATGATGATCACATCGTTTTGCCGCTGGCTTAGCACATACAACAGCAACGCCGAAGCTCGTTGTCCGAGCGAGTGATGCTTCAGTTCTTTGCCACGATAGCGGATGACAAAACGGTTGGGCACTTGCCAAGTGACGAGCTCTGACAGGTTCTGCATAAAAGTCTTCTCGAAAACCTCGGGGGTGCTACCCGCCTTGGCCATAGCTTGAGGCAGAGCACGCAACAACCCGCCGAAGTCGGTGTAATCTTCCATGACCGCACGCAAGGTAGTTTCGCGGATGTTGCTGCCCTTAAATAGCTGCTGCATGAAGCCTATGGCAGCTTCCTTGTCTCCCTTGAAGTCAGCATCGATCTGCAGAGCGGTATGACCGGAGTTAACACGGTCGAGCTCGGCCTTGATCGTGTTGAACTCGCGTAACCAAAGCTCGTTGAGCTTATCGATCTCAGTAAACAACGAATCACGGATACTACTCTGCTGGCTTTCCTGCTTGGCCAGTGCATCCAGCATTTGCTCCGCCTTGGTTTTGCGCTGTTGCTGTGTAAGGAAATCGTCCGGCTGAATCACGTTCATACCAGACTGCTTGAGCTCTTGAGCCAATTGCCGCTCGACCTGAGCGAACTCTTCCTGAAGATTGGTACGCGCCCCTTCAAACTCACCTTGTTTAGCATTAAGGCGAACCGTAATTGCACGTGCGTCCTGTTCAATTGTTTTGAGTTGCTCGATCTTAGCGACAAGATTGGAAAACTCAGTGTAGTAGGCCGCGAAAAACTCCGGATTCTGCTTGGACACATGACTGGTAGCATTACGCAGTTCATCTTCATGCTCGGCAACCAACTGCCCCAGGGCTATAACAAAACTATCTGCCCGCTCCTTCATGCGTGCGAGCGCAGAGGCATCCTGCTGGAAACCAAGGCGCTTCTGAAGTTTGTCAGCAACCCCATACTCTTCAAATTTCTTCAGCCGGAAGTTGGCATCTTTAAGCTGAGCTTCGTAGTCACGCTTAAGCTCGACGGTATCACTGAGCTTAAGCCAGCGCTTTGCCGCATCCCGAACATGTTGTCGCTGAGCCTCAATCTCGTCTCGTTGTGCGCGGAGCTTTTCGCCAACCAGTTTTTCCACCAGGTCGGTCTCGAAACCTTCACCAGTGCTGGAGAGATCCTTCTGTCCAAAGTAGATCGGACGACGCAATACAGTCTCACGGATCGATACTCCAGGCTGCAATTTTCCATCCAAATAAACGTTTGGCAGTTCGCGGAAAATGCGGGAGATGGTGAATTCCTGTCCGTATATATCGCAGGCCGTTAGCGTCACTTTGCCACCACTACCGAGGGTGTGACGAATCAGCTCATCTTTATACTTTGTGTCTTGAGCTTTCTCACCCCGAGAAATGTCAAGGACATACCGTATCGCCTCGAGGATCGACGACTTGCCACTACCACGAATGCCGATAAGTGTATTGAGTTCAGAAGAGAAATGCAGGGTCTGCCCCTCTAGGATACCGCCATCGAAGTGAATGCTACGAATGAACGATGCCTGATGTTTAGGTGGCTCGAAAGCTACCCGCGCATCGGGACTACTCAAAGCAAACTTGACGGCCTCGAAAGACAGCTCCCCCAATTTGAGATAGCAAACTTTCCCCTGGCCGATATCCTCTATGCACTTTGCATCGCACCCTTCGAGTTCGGCAGGATACCAGTCACCAAGATGCTGTTGGACCTTGGCCCGGCAGGGCTTGCCTTTTTCTTGTAGCTTGTTGTAAGTGCGAACCTTCTGGAAGCCAAGAGTACGACGACGGAAGAGTTCGTTTTGACCCAACTCAGAGAGGCGCCCTCCATCTAATTCGGCCCAAAGTCCGCTTGGTGCTTCAACATGGGCAAAGACCAGAAAAAAGTCACGATGGTAACTTTCTAGCTTTTTGAGAGTTTCCAACAGAGACAGAGAGGATCTCCCATTTTCCTGCTCGTACTGAGCCGGGATTTTTCCTTCAAAAGCGACTCCCAAAAAAGGATTGATATGGTCATGACCGTCCGCCAACCAGTCGTCGGAGAAAACAACTAGTGTGTGAATGCCGTTGGCTCCATCGTTCACAGACAACTCTACGCCAGGTAAAAGGGAAATCCCTTTTTTCTGGGCCGTCTTGCGTAGCGCCTTAAACTCATTGAAGTCGAACTTGTTGTGATTGGTGATTATGCCCAGGCGGATGCCTGCTTGTTCCAGTGCGTCAACGTAGTTGCTGTAGTAATAGCTATCATCACCCGTGTACTTGAACTCGCGATCCGCACGAGTGTGCATATGGAAGTCTGCGCGAATCCACTGAGCCCCTTGATCAAAAAAAGCATCCATTATCGTTCCACCTTTGAGTGATCCAGCCTTAGCTCATGCGTTTTTGCGTACTCTAAAACCAGAATTTCAATCATTGATGTAACAGAACGCCGCTCACGCTCAGCAGCTAACCGTAAAAGTTGCTTAATCTCGGTAGAGGTACGAATTGAAAGGGTTTCGTCTTTCACGCTTGACATAGCTATGTCCATCCGGCATCTTGTGATGCAAATGTACTGCATTTTGCGTACTCAGACAATCTTTCTTTTTCGTGGCGTGGCTGTACTGAAAACTGAAATCACAAGGCAAACAGAGGCTGCGTATCGGACCGAACGGTGTAAGCTGAAGATTATTTATAGAGTGAGTATGGACAAGAACACATCCACATTGCTTGGCGACGAAACCAATCAAGGCTTGCCACGAAAAGCTCACGCCACAAGCCCTGCCGTTCGAAGACTTACACCCGATGAACTCTCAGAGCTTCGGCGGGATATGATGGCGTCTTCAGCTTGGGCAAAGACAGAACTGGCTCGCCGACGTAAAAATAAGGGGGAGCGATCATAGCTTTGTCATGGTTCAGACCTCGGCATGGCAACCTTAGTCATGACCTTACCCATTTCCTCCTGCGTCGCCTCGATCTTACTGAGAACAGCAAGGATCGTTAACCGGTTGAACTGGGCAGTTCGCGCGTCATCGGCAAGCCATAGCTTAAATAGGCCACCCAAACGGTCAAGGTCGCCGTTGATTCAAGCCAACTCCCGGACCTGCTCACAATCGACCACACCCTTGATCTTGTAGCCCTGACCAACCTCACGCAGATAACGCGCAGTGCTCGTACCAGCTCGCTTTGCTTGCGCCTCGATATGTTCCTTTTCCTCAGGTAAGCAGTACACCTTGATAGGTGTACTGCTCATCCTCGTTATTCGTTTTGTCTTATCGTTCATCACCTTTTGCTTTGCTCCCTTGTCAGGTGGCGGATAATGTCCAACGCCTGTTCGAAGTCCTCCGGCGTCGCCCGGCCTGTTTCGGCCTGGTAGTACAGGATCGTGAACATATTGGCGACCGCTTCCGCGACGGGCGAAATCTGCCGGGCAGTTTCCTGGTCGATGAACTCCAGGGCGGCCAGCTTGATCGCAGCCTGATGAATTGCTTGCTGAACTTCGATATTATGTGTGGTTGTCATGTGTCACCTCTCTGTCAGGTGGTATGTGAAAATGCGGGCCGGTGCACCATCACCGGCCCGTGTGCTTTCTAACTACTTGCGTCGGCCAAACGGCCAGCGTCTCATTTTGTCGATTTGATCGACAGATCTCGTCATGTCCTTGTAAGTACGCCCGGCCAACCTGTTTTGGAATACCTCCATTTTAACGGCAATGGCTTTCATCTTCGGGCCGTGTCCGGTGTTGTGCAGCCACTGCCCCAAAAAATAGAAGGCCAGCATCACAATGAACATCACTGCGAAGAAACCAAATACCTCCGCAAGGTTTTGGGGTGGAAAGTTAAACTCCATAATCAGTAATCCTTATCTAGTTAGGCCATGCGGCCTTTTTTAACAAAGCTGGCAATCTCACTATTTCGTTCCTGCTGACGTTCCTGGGCATACGAAACGTAATCCTCAACGTCGAAGGTGTGCTTTTCCGGGTCGCGCTCTTGCCATTCTGCGTGTGCTTGGCGGGCTTCTTCCTGGTCCTCACTGGACAGGCCATCAAAGCCGCCGATTTGATTCATCCAGCCAGTGCCGACGCCGCCTAAGCTATCGCTGTCAAATGCAGGGGAAGCGTCGTCAGTCGCCCTCCTTGTCGTCGTCATCCCCGTCATCTTTCGTACTATTTCGGATCGAGCTAGCTAAACGACCTCCAGCAGTGCGGCCAATTCGATCCCCGGCCATATCACTCATTCCCTTCATCAAATTCGCACCGGTATCCGCTGCAATACGACCCGCTTTCACAGCGCTGCCTTTAAAGCCGCCGCCAGAAGATTCGCCACCGCTAGAGGATTGGCCAGAGGCTTGGGAAAAGGAGCCAGCTTCATCCGAATCGCCGCCACCGCTAAATGCTTCGCCCAGGCTCGACATAACGTCAGTATTGTTCGCTACGTTCTCACCTGCTTTTGCAAATGCAGCCTGAATAGCAGACGCACCGCCGACGGTAGCCATTGCTGCACCGGCAGCCATACCACCAGTGGCAACAGCCGCTCCGGCCATCGCTCCGGCACTGATACTGCCTGCACCTGCCGCTGCGCCGCCTCCAGGAACCAGGCTGGCGACCACATTGGGAACCGAGTGAATGAGCATCACGAGAACCAGTGAAACGACAAAGATCACCAGCAGTTCACGCATAGGGGCATCATTGGATAGATCGGCATAGAAACCGTCCATGATCGACATGGCAATGCCAATGAGCAACGTCATTGTCATCAACTTCAAAGCAACGCCCAATACGCTTTTGAAGTAGTTGATTGCTATATCTGAAGTCCAGCGCGAACCACCAAAACCCAGCACGAAGACACCGGCATAGATCAATATCCAAGCCGTCACCAAGGCCAACAACACATTGGCCGCCACTACCGCCATACATGCCAAAATTGCCAGCGTGATTAAGAAGATAGACAAGTTATCTATCGGGCTTGTGATGCTGTAGGACTCACCAGCTTTCACAATAATGTCGAACGCAATACTAATAGGCTCTGACGGGGTTAGATCTCTCGGAAGGCCACCGGCTTGAGCACCGATCATTCTCAACGAGTCGATGATTGACATCGCAAAGTCTGGGCCGTTTCTGAGCAACCAGAGAAAGAAACCAAACGTCAGGATGAAGCGCACGAACTCGGCAAAGAACTCCCTTATATCTGCTTGTTTAAGGATTAAGGTCCCGCCAGTCCAAACAAGGGATATAGTGCCCAGCGTCCAGAACAGCCAGGCGGCATAGTTTGTAATTACCGTGCCCCAAGTAGCACTGGCCGTCATGAAACGCACGGCCACTTCATCCAAGACACCATTAGGCTCAATGGCCGCTGACGCAGTTTGCGAAGTCAGTAAAACTGCCAGGAGCATTACAAGTCGAATGAATATCTTGCTCATGATTAGAACCCCTTGTTCTTGGAGCGATCCGTGGGTTCGCCCATATCCCAAAGACAGTTCCCTTCTTCCCTCTGCTCTTTCGTCAGGTTTGGGTTGTCACAGTTGATCGTTGCAGGCTTTGGCCCGTCATCTTCACCGCACCCCACCAGAACGAAAGAGGCCAACGCGCTAACGATAAAAACTCGGGTGATATTCTTCATGATTAAAATCCCCTGTTTTCTGAACGGTCGGTTGGCTCGCCCATATCGAACAACCTTTCACGGGACGCTTGATATTGAGCTTCACGGTCAGCATCTGCCTGCATTCGAGTGCCAACGGCATTCTGCTGGGCAATCAGCAGGCTACGGATTTGCAGGAGCTGGTTGGCCTGGTTGCTGGCGAGTTGGTTGGCGTAACCAATGGCGGCCAGTTGGCCGTCCGCGCCCTGGGCGGCAGATTGCAGACGCTCGAGCTGTCGAGCGTCCGCCTGCAAGTTGTCTTGCTGCTGCTCCAAGCCCTTAAACAGCGCGTCGTTGGCCTTCTTCTGCGATTCAGACGCCAGGCGGCGGTTCTCGACCATCGCGGCCCGTTCGGCATCGCTGCACCCCACCGATGAGAAGCACGGCGAGCTGCGGTAATAGGCCACGTCCTGGAACTTGCCCAGGTAGGCATCGAGGCTGCCAAGCTGATTTTGGTAATAGGCGAGTGTGTTGGTTGCCTGGTTCAGATCATTGATGGTGCGCTGCGCCTGGTCCCAAATATGGGCCGCCGGTGCCATAGTGTTTTGCAGTTGGTTTTCGTACTGCTGGAGTTGAGTTTGGTATTCCTGAATCTGCTTGAGCGTCTGCGCAACCGCTTCCATCGCGGTCATGATGTTCTGCGATAGGTTTGTGCCATCAACTACAGGAATACCGGCGTGGACAGGCTGCAAAGTGCAGGTCGTCATGGCGACGACCAGTGCAATTTTAGCGGCTAAATTTTTTCTTTTCACATTTTGCATTCGTTGTTCTCCATTACCAATGAATGCTTTATCGTGCCTTTCAATGCATAACGTATAAGCTCAATAATTGGACATAAAAGTTGACATGGAGAAATTTAACCGAACAACTCCTACGGCGGCAGCCAGTGGCCTCGCAGAGCAGGATTACCGTTGAGCGCCCCTGGCGCGAATAAGGGAGAGTGAAGATAGTTAATCGGCTCCGCCGATTAGCTAACTTCACCTATCCTGCCCGCACCACAGCGTTGATTCTTGCACGTACGGTATGTGCATTTCTGTGCAATAACATGTTTATTCCTGTGCAAACCGTGTTTTTCCGAGCAAATCGACCTTTACAGCGGTATGACAGCGCACTTATAGCGACTCAACAGCGCTAAAATAGTGGTCTAGCAGCGTTTTGAGATGACTACTTTCCTCGCCATTCACTACACACAAAAACACAGCTTTCCTGTGAGTTGCCTCATGTGGCCACCTTGCTTGAAATCCCGCCCCTCAAATGTCAATGAAACACGTGGGCATCCGACACATTGCTTTGTTTTACAAAGACTTCCATAACACCCCACCCACTTGACTGCCATTTCATTGACTGTTTGGGGTCGGTATTAGTTGAGGCATTCTTGTTGCGCCGCGCACCCACCTTCAGACAGGTTGCGAGCACGATGTATATGCGAATAGGAAATGTAGCGTTGTAGTATGTTGTATGGTGCTACTACATACTACAAACTACACACATTTACAGACCGCTACTGGCTTAAGTTGCTATTCATCTTGATGCATTGAATACGCTTTCTGAACCGCCCAGAGAGGCGCTTCGGGCATCGCCCTCCAGTACCCCTAGTCGGCCTCTGAACGACGCTCCTGGAGCGTATAAGGCGGCTTTGGTCGTCCTTCGGACGGATTGAACGCCAAGAAGAGGTGAAAGCCCTTAGCGAGGAAGCAGAATCGGCCACCCTCTTGGCGTTAAAACATCGGCCAAAGGCCGATTGAGTTGGCAAGGCATGAACGCGCCATTCAGGCGCGGGCTATGCCGCGCATGATGGATATTCTTTGGAATATCTTGGATCGATTTCCAAAACAGGCCGGAAAGCCTTGCCCTGCAAGCGTTTGCGCGATTGAAGCGGGTACCGTTATGCCGGGGATGGGATACCGTTATGCCGGGGGACGGGTACTATTATGCCGGGGATGGGTGCTGTCACGCCGGGGGCTGACTTGGTTGGCCCCTGGCCGCCTAATCTCCCATTTTCCCTTGGCGTATTCATGTACAGTCCAGCCCACTGAAATAAGTTCAGTCAACGCTTTCCGGGCCGTCTGACGGCGCTTTTTCAAGGTGTTGGGGTTCTTCGTTGCATCCGGCCAAACGTAGTTGCAAAGAGTATTCAGTTCTACCCGTCCAGATTTACCGGCATCAATCCAGCCCGATAATCGCTGATGTATTAATCGAGCAGGATCGGTCTGTAGCGCCCGAACCTCAGTCATGTCGAGCCGAGTATGTGGACGTTCTCCCATTACAGCCTCTGCTAATCGAGGGTTTAGGCTGACAAACAGTTTACCTTCCCGGTCGTCGCTGACGTAATCGGACAAGATGCGGAAACCCTGACGCTGCCCGTTACGCTCCACAATGACCGATACTGCCCATAGGCGCTCGATGCTATCGCGGATAGTTTTGAACTGGCTGCCTCCATCGTCGGCATACCCAAGTTCTCGGGCCAGTTGTCGAAAGCTGCCCTTGGCAACCATTGCATCCTTCTCAACCGCGTCCCACTTCAGGTCTAGCAAGAGACGCAATTGCTGCCCAACTTCTGACTCTGTTTCGTTTCGCAGCACAATCCCGCGTCCCCCATCACCAGAAATTGCGGCCATAGCCACAAGCCCTTGTAGGATGCGAAGATCATCAACACCTAGAGGCTCAGGCCCCCAGAAACGTATCGAATCCTCGCCATGGGTATAGGTTACGTCCAGCTTGAGCCGCTTTCGCTCTCCACGCTTCAGACTACGGAACAAGCCAGGAGCCAGGCAGTGAGCTGGATCATGTCGAACATGGGTAAGATCAAAGCTCATCACGTGACCTCACCTTAGATTTCTTGAATGGCAGCACGCCATTGGCTACGCGCTGCCTCTCCAGCACGGCAGGTTTGAGCACACCGCCCTCGTGACGCCGGAACCAACGCTCTGCGAAAGGAGAGCCATAATTCGCCTTGCTCACGCCATAGCGAACGAAGTACCCACGCTGACTATCATCAACACCCCATTCCTCAGCCTCGGTTTGCGTCATGCCAGACAGGTACGATTGCCAGCGAATGTTATCGACCAGAACAGACGACCCACGGCTGGCCTGTTGCTGGTCACCCGCACCAATCATGGCGGCGCTCTTACTGGCATGGTGCAAAAAAACGATAGAGCACCCTGTATCGGCGGCGATGGCTTCCATACGCCCGATCACTTGCGCCATTGGACCGCTAACGTTTTCATCTTCGATGTGGAAACGACGTAAGGTGTCCAGGATCATAAGGCGGCGACCCGCAGCCGCTCGCTTAAGGCCATCGAACCAATCGAGACACATAATGTTGGGGCACCTTCCTATCAGCGGCTCAATCAACAAGCCTTCAGCAACAGCTTGCCGCTGCTCGGCGGTGAGATGCGCTCCAAGCGCATGTAATCGGTGATGGATAGCAGCAGGAGGATCTTCTGCGGGGAGATAGATAACTCGCCCAACAGTAAACTCTCCGACTTCCAGCAAGTCCGGGCCTCCAGCGATCTGCATGGCAAGCTGTAAAGCCAGCATGGATTTTCCGGCACCACCTGGTGAAACCAAGGCCCCCACCGTACCGGCAACCATGTTAGGTAAAACATAATCAAGGGGCGGCGGCGTTTCTGAAAAGGCCGCCATAAGATCAAGGGCCATCCTGTGAGGCCTCTCAGGTGTTGCCAGCTCGAGCTGC
>UEXM01002208.1_pt1 | contig 14341 bp, 12 predicted proteins | sample 1796661 | NCBI WGS metagenome assembly UEXM01 (sample SAMEA4772469, study PRJEB27181) | metagenome | reverse complement strand
GACTCCATAACGGGTGTCCTTAATGCGCAGATGGGAATAGATGTCCACACTTTAAATCTCCCGAACGGAACCACAAGCGGACAACGACTGACTTTGGTTGTAGAGGGAAACATGGGTGCTGGGAATAATGTGGTTATTCAACCAGCAGGCAACCTTGCCGGTGTATATGATATGCTCATACCAAACGCAAAAACCTCACTTAATTTTGTATACTATTCAACCGCCGCAATCTCTTCGTGGTATCAGGTTTAAACGGAAAGTAAAATATGAAAAAATCAGAACTTAAAAATATTATTAAAGAATGCGTCAAAGAGGTAATCTTTGAAGAAGGTGTATTATCTGGTATAATTTCTGAGGTAGCCACAGGACTCCAGTCTTCGGCTACTATCCAGGAAAGGTATGCACCTGTCAGCCCACAGTCTAGAGCACCACAAACTGCTCAGTTGGCAGAAACCAAAAAGAAGGTGTTGTCTGCCATTGGGGGCAATGCATATGAAGATATAAAGTCAAAGTTTAGTAACCCTGAACTTTTCGAAGGAACAAAACCACTCCCTGATTCAGGGGGACAAAAACAATCTCGTGCCGGAGCCCTCTCTGGCATTGATCCTCGTGACCCTGGTGTAGATTTATCTTCTATCCCAGGCATGGGATCTTGGGCAACTATAGCAACCGCGAAAGGAAACCGATAATGCGCCGCCAAAACCCAAAAAACAACAGACCTTTAGATCCTCAAGTAACTGTAAGAGCCGAAGAATGCAATTATAATGCAGAAAAGATGGTTCGCAAGTTTTCGAAGATGGTAAAGAAAGAAGGAATTATCGACGAATGCCGTGAACGAGCATTTTTCGTAAAGCCCACCACCAAGCGTACAGAAAAGAAAAGACAACGCCAAAGGGTAATAGATAAGGTCAATAGAACAAGAGACGAACTATTTAATATCAAAGATCGCTCGATTAAGAGGAGAAAATAATGGCTACTGATGAAACAAATTATAATAATCCATATATAAGGTCCCCTGGGCTTAATGATGTAGGTTCATATAGGGTTTCTGGGAAGCCTTACTATACGGGATCCATTGTTGCAGATGGGTCGGAAGTTCGTTTTGCCTTCCCCTCAGTAACGAAACAAATAATGGTTCAGGGTGCCAATATTCAAATGCAACCGCTTTCTTCAAGTTCTCCGGGGTACCAAACTGACCACTTCCATCATTTTACTATCAACCCTAATACTGTCTATACTTTTGATATGAAGTGTAACGAAATTTTCTTTAAAGCAAATAATCCTGGACAAGCAGGAAATGTTGAAGTTTATGCTTCATTGACAGGTATTGACCAAGCTTATATGTTCGAATTAACAGGCTCAGGGATCTCCGAGTAAAGATAATCGTTCCTTTCTGTGTGTAGACTACTATTTATTCTGATATAATTCCATTTATATTGAAGGGGAATAATATGTCTAATATGTTGGAACAAGCCATTGTGGACGCTGCTGCACTAAGAGAAGCAGCTATGAAAAGCGCCGAAGCATCGGTCGTCGAGAAGTACTCCGCCGAAGTTAAAGAAGCCGTTTCGAAGCTTTTAGAGCAAGAAGACGAAATGATGATGGACCCTATGGCTGACCCAATGGCTGACCCAATGGCAGCAGGCGAAGAAGAAGTCGAAGTAAGCAAGACAACCATGGAACAAGTTCCCATGGCACATCTTCCGAATGTTGATGAAGAAACATTTGTTGAAGTTAACCTTGATGATATTATTGATGCAGTTAAATCTGATGAACCATCGGCGGAAGATGCGCTTGACGCTCAGGTTGATGTAGAGGACATGGATTTGGGCATGGAAGACAATGCTCCTGCGCCCGGTAATCGTGAAGACGAAATGGACATTAATGAAGAAGAGTTGGTTAAAGTGTTTAAAGAAATGCTTGTAGTAGATGTGCCCGAGATTGAACTAAAGCGTTCTAAGATTCGTGCTGACGAGGCTGCCAACCATCCTGATGAGGTCGAGACTGATGAAGTTCCCTTTTCAACTACTCGCAAAGAAGAAACAATCTATTCTGACGGAATGGATAAAGATGATTTAGAAGAATACGAAAGAACTATGGCTAAGAACGAGTCCTTAAGAAAGGACAACACTCAGCTACGAAATCTTTTGGAACAAGTTAAAGATAAGTTACAAGAAGTTAGCCTACAAAATGCTAGGCTATTATATGCGAACCGTGTTCTAAGCGACACCTCCTTGAATGAGCAGCAAAAGTCAAAAATTGCTGAGTTAGTCAGCAGGGCGAGTTCGGTATCTGAAGCGAAGATGGTCTATGAGACCCTTCAAAAGACAATGGCGTCTACATCTGCTAAGCAGGGACCACAATCATTGTCTGAAGTTGTCACACGACGCTCTTCCGTAATTCTTAGCGGCAACCGCCAAGATGAAGACACCACCGAACAACCCTCTGCGTACAATCGCTGGGCAAAACTCGCAGGTATGAAAAAAGACTAACTAAAAAGGAGAAAAAAATGTCTGTAATCGATACCCTAACAGAAGGCATCAAGGCTCGTTCCTTGGCCAATGAGGGTGAAGCACTTCTCGGGAAGTGGGAAAAGACTGGTCTCTTAGAAGGACTCGGCGAGATCGAGCGTGGCAATATGTCACGACTTCTAGAAAACCAGGCTGCCCAACTTCTTAAAGAAACCAGCACAATGGCTGCTGGTGATGTAGATGGCTTTGCCGCAGTTGCATTCCCAATCGTTCGCCGTGTTTTCGGCAACTTGATTGCTCAGGACCTTGTTTCGGTCCAACCCATGAGCCTGCCCAGTGGGCTCATCTTCTTCCTGGACTTCTTGTTCAGTGGAGACAGCGCCATGTTGGGCTCCTCGCCTAACGACCAATCTCGATTGGCTCAAGCTGCTAATACATCGTTGTATGGTGGTGGCGTAACAGGTTCTGGCATCATTGATGGTGTCAGCCTTGCTGGTGCAAGCCTTGACCAAAGTTTCTATGGCTTGAACAACGGCTTCTCTAGCCCAACAAGTTCTTTCACCACATCTAACGCAAGTTGGACTGGTAAGTTCTCTGGTGTGTTCGGTGATGCTGAATCGCGCAACAATGACCGTGCCCTTAAGGCATTGCGTAACGATCCTATTTTCGTTTCGGGTACCAGCACATATGCTGGCGCTGTCCTTCAGATTAGTGACTTGGCTAACTTTAATGCCAAGGATCTTCCTGCTATTGTCATCTCTGGTTCGAACGGTCGTGGTGGTCTTACTACCCCCGCAACCGACTTCCAGGTTCGTCACTTGACCCAGATGTCTGGTACTGCCGGTGTTTATGTCGTTGGTGTTTCTACTGATGGCTCACGCACAGGCGCTCAGGTGTTGGCTGCCCTTACGGGAACAGCCGCCACAGCTAACTTGGTGTTCTTCCCAATCGTAGACGCCTTCCAACAGGGTGGTGGTCTTGGTTCTATCCGTGGTACAACTCCATGGGGACTGGAAAACACCGTGTCTATTCCTTCGATTGATATCAAGGTAGACAGTGTTGCTGTTACGGCAGTAACCAAAAAGCTCAAAGCTCAGTGGAGCCCCGAGCTTGCTCAAGATTTGAACGCTTATCACAACCTCGACGCTGAAGTTGAGTTGACAAGCATTCTTTCTGAGCAAATCGCTCTTGAAATTGATCAAGAGATTCTTGCCGACCTGGTTGCTGGTGCAACTGCTGGTACGCTCCATTGGAGCCGCAGCCCAGGCAAGTTTGTGGACCGTGATACAGGTAAGGCTTATGCTAATTCTTTGTATCCTTCGTTCACCGGTAATGTTTCTGAGTGGTACGAGACTCTCCTTGAGACCGTTAACGAAGTTAGCGCCCGTATCCATCGCAAGACGCTCCGTGGCGGCGCAAACTTCTTAGTTTGCTCTCCAGAAGTTGCTAATGTTCTTGAATTCACTGCTGGTTTCCGTGCTGCGGCAGCTGTCGATGATGAGAATGGTAGCTGGGGTGCTCAGAAGGTAGGTTCGATCAGTCGTAAGATGGACATTCTTGTCGATCCTTACTTCATGCGCAACCTGCTGTTGGTTGGTCGTAAGGGTAGCAGCTTCCTAGAAAGCGGCTATGTGTACGCTCCATATGTACCACTACAGGTCACACCCACCATCTTTGGACCAGACGATTTCGTGCCTCGCAAGGGTGTCATGACTCGCTATGCCAAGAAGATGGTGCGTCCTGACATGTACGGACTTGTCATCGTGCAAGACCTTGTACAGCCAGGTGAGTAAGACTAATTTCACTTAGGTGAAAGGTAGTTGTTATTGTTCTTTGAATAATAACTAAGGAACCCCGTCCTAGTGGCGGGGTTCTTTTTTACCTTTTAGCTTTTTTACTGAAACAAAAAACTACTTAGTTAAACCACGAGGAAATCTAATGCCCACTAATCTTCAACCATTAAGTACAGTTAGCGCCGTTGTTCTCCCTGCTACAGGCACTCATGCTGATGTTTTAACTGGGTTAGCCTACGGTATTTACACCACAGACAACTTTGTAAGTGGCGCTGTGGACCAAGTAGCCTATACCTATAATAAATTAGGGGGAAATGTACTCGACTTAGAAATTACGCCTACAAATGTATATAATGCATATGAAGAGGCGTGTCTAGAGTATTCTTATTTGGTAAACACTCACCAAGCCAAGAATGTCCTGTCCGAACTACTGGGCAATACTACTGGATCTTTTAACCAAGACGGTGAATTTACAGATTACTCAGGGTCAGGAGGACTCGACGGCACACCTAACCTTAAGTTCCCTGCTTTCCGCTTAAGCTATATTACTACGATCGGCAAAGGTCTTAGTTCTCATGCTGGTGTCGGAGCCAATGAGACCATATACTCAGCTTCTTTTAATTTAAATCAAAATCAACAAGACTATGATCTTCAAGATTTAATTTACAGTGCATCGCTAAATGCTAACTCTGACTTTTATAATCAAGTGGGCAAGCGTGCGATTGTAGTGCAGCGTGTATATTATAAAAGCCCTATCGCAATGTGGAACTTCTTTGGCGGCTACGCTATTGGAGCAGTAGGCAACTTATCGACTTACGGTATGTACGCTGATGATAGCAATTTCCAGCTTGTGCCTGCATGGCAAAATGTATTGCAAGCTTACGCTTTTGAGGAAGACATGAATGTAAGGGCATCACATTATTCTTTCCGTATTAATAATAATAAAATGAGAATCTTTCCAACCCCTGATGGGCAATACCCAAACAAGATGTGGATTGATTTTAAACCGGCTCGTGATGCATTTACAGAGGAAGATGACAGGAAGTATGGAGCAGAGGGAGTCAATAACATGAATACCCTACCATTCCCCAATGTCCCTTATAAAAACATCAACAGCATCGGCAAACAATGGATCCGCCGTTTTGGACTTTCTTTAGCCAAAGAGACGCTGGGTCAAGTCCGTTCTAAGCTTGCTTCCATTCCAATCCCAGGCAACGATGTGACTCTTAATGGTCCAGCTTTAGTTTCTGAGGCAAAAGAAGAGCAGTCTTCGTTGCGTGATGAACTTAAGGCAGTCCTGGACGAGATGGTTTATGCTGCTCTAGCAGAAAAAGACGCCCAGTTGCAAAACAGCCTAGGCGAAGTGGTTAATAAAATTCCTACCGGCATTTATGTAGGGTAAAGTATGGCAAACGATCCCAAAGTCAATAGATGGTCCCAGCCTAGTCAGCCACCACCCCCTCTTTTTGTTGGGAAGGCTGAGCGTGACTTTGTAAAGCAGATTAATGATGAAGTTATTGAGAAGGTCATTGGCCAACAAATATTATATTTTCCCATTGATCGCACAGTAACCAATTATCATCCACTTTACGGGGAAGCTATAAACAAAAACTTTCTACCCCCAATCCGAGTCTATTCTTTAATAGAGTATACAGATTCAACCCGTGTACAACAAGAATATGGCTTTGACAATACCTATAACATTACCGTACACATGCATAAGCGAAGACTAGTACAAGATCAGAACCTTTTTGCTCGTCTTGGAGACTTCGTTCAGTACGATCAGATGTTTTTTGAGATTGTCGATATTTTTGAGCCCCGTTATTTATTCGGACAAGACCACGAGTTCGCAGATCAAACAAGCTTAGAGATAACTCTGACCTGTAAGCAGACTCGTACAGGGGTGTTCAATCCTGGCAAGCCCATGGGTGGACACAATAGGAAGATTAGCTAATGCCCAAACGAACTATACTCAATCAAGACTTGAAAGCAGATTATGGACTTAATCCTTCTAATTTAGAGGATATTGATTTTGCTTTATATAAACATCTTGATGAAAAGTTAAACATTTCTTGTGAAACTAACACAGGATTTAAGAAAGTGCCTGTAATCTTTGCACTTCCTGAGCGTGCCTTCCAAATTAAGAATAATCCAGACTTACGACCCGATGGGAGAATGCTTGAATATCCACTTATTTCTATGGTTCGTCGAGATGTAGTAAAGAACCCTAGTAATAAGGGTCGATACGGAGTCTACCTCCCCCCTTATTTTGATTTTTACAAGCGTGGCGGCGCAATTCCTATTGCACGCCAAGTTAAACAGGATAAAACACGAAATTTTGCCAATGCTACTTCTCTGAAAAGATTTGGCGATGGGACAAACACGACTTATAACACTTTTCCTTTTGATAATCAGAAGATTGTGTATGAAACCCTCTTTGTTCCTACTCCAACTTTTGTAGAAGTATCATATGAAGTTAAAATGATCTCGAATTACCTCCAGCAGATGAACGAAATGACGGCTCCGTTGCTTTCAAACTTTTCAACTCCTGCGGTATTTAATATTGAGCATGAGGGTCACACTTATGAGGCTTTTATCGATCAATCAGTATCAAATGAGAGTAATAATTCTGGACTGGATACAGAAGAACGAGTTTTTAAGACTACACTGAATATAAAAGTGTTAGGACACCTTATTGGTGCAGGTATGAACCAGACAACCCCATCTGTTGTGAGCCGCGAATCTGCTGCCGAAGTTACTATCGGAAGAGAAAAAGCAATCGTAGGAGATGAGCCTGAATTTAACGCCGGAAGAAAAGATAAATATCGACGATAATGATAATGGGAGTTTGGAAGGAGGAGCTACTATTTATTAGTAGCGTTTAGAGTATTCTGTTAATGCTAGTATTATACATAAGACTGATTTAAAGAGGAGAAGAATTTTCGATGGCTGACAATCCCACAAGAAAGTTTAAGTTTATTTCCCCTGGTGTTTTTGTTGATGAAATCGACAACTCCCAGCTACCTGAAACCCCAAGCGAAGTTGGACCCCTGGTCATAGGGCGTTCGAGAAAAGGACCTGCGAACAAGCCTGTTCTGGTTGAATCTTTTTCTGACTTTGTTCAGACATTTGGCAATCCCGTGCCAGGTGGGGAATCTACCGATGTTTGGCGTGAGGGCGACCTTACTGCCCCAACTTATGCAGCTTATGCTGCTCAAGCATGGTTAAGAAATAACGCACCTCTGACATTTATGCGTGTCCTGGGTGATGAATCTACGAATGCAACTGCTGCTGGTAAAGCTGGTTGGAAAGTTGGCACTGCTGCCGCAACCGAAGCTGGCGGCGGAGTCTTTGCCCTGTGTGTATGGCCATCCGGCTCAGTAACTGGCGGACCTTTGACTGGCTCTGTCGCTGCGCAGTTTTACATGAACTCCGGAAGAGTTCTTCTTTCTGGAAGTAATCCTAGAACGGATATAGCTGGATTCGCTGGCAGTACCCTGTATGAAATTCCCAATCGAGACGCAATTCAATTAGTGTTTACGGGCTCTACGGGCGGCACTGGCGAAACAGTCACAGTGAGTTTAAATCCGGACAAAGATAACTTTATTCGCAAGGCTCTTAATACCAATCCGACCATTACTAATAGCTCAGTAACCGAGGCATCCTCTCGAACTTACTGGCAAGGCGGCAACTACTGGCTTGGCGAGAGTTTTGAATATGCTTTGGAAGCTTCAGGAACTAATTCGACTGGTGTTCTCAATGCGTCTATCGCTTCGGGTGTCTTCTACGCAGCTATACTGCCAATGGCTGAAAGTCTGGCAGGCTTCGCAAAGCAGCAAAATGATTTCCAAGGCGCAGCTATTCGAGGCACCACAGGTTGGTTTATCTCTCAAGATCTAACAAATAACTTCTCTGCATATTATGCTCGCAATCAGCAGCCCCTGTTCCGCCTAGAGGCGCTTACAGCCGGCGCATCCGCTCAACGAGAAGTGAAGGTATCTATTTCTAATCTTAAGGCTGCCGTAGGAGACTATCAGGATTATGGTACTTTCTCAGTGTTGGTCCGATCGATTACGGATACGGACAACCGTCCAGAGATTATTGAGCGTTGGGATAATTTGAATCTCAACCCTGCATCTCCTGACTACATTGCTGCAAAAATTGGTGACAAGTATCAAGTATATGATCAAACCAATAAAAGAAATGTAGAATATGGACAGTACGACAACCAGTCTAACTACATTCGTGTAGTGATGGATGAGACTGTGGATGCTGGTGCTGGTGAAACTCGCTGGCTGCCATTCGGTGTCTGGGGTCCTCCCAAGTATCGTGATGTTGGATATGTCAGTGGTTCTGGTGGCTGGTCCTCTAGTTTGATTGCACCTGTTTCGGGTGCATTGGGTACAGTTCGAACCATGCTCGCCGGTGGTAATACAACTGCTTTTGGTGCGAGTGGTCATGCTGAGGGAAATGATAACCTTATAGAGTGCCCCAAGGGTCTCTTCGCATCAGCAACCTTGTCGGCTTCAGCCGTTGCATCCATGGTGAACGATACGACCCTGGCAATCATTGACACTGCGGGTACCACCCATACATTTACAGTAAAAACCGCTAATGATGTAACAACCGGAAACAATGTTGGTATAAACGCCGCCCAAGCCGCCGGTGGCGTCGCAGGCAATGAAGCCGCCGCCGCTCAGTTCGTCGCATCTATTAATGCGGGCACCTCAGCAGCGACGATTACCGCAGCAATTGTTGCCGGTACCGACGGTATCCTTCTTACTCAGGATGTAGTTGGCTCGGCGGGCAATACTGCCATCACTAATGGGGTTGGTGGATTAACTGCTCCTGCCAAATTCACAGGCGGTGTTAACGGTATTGATCTCGCGATTGTTAACCCTTCGATACCTTTGCGCCAGCTTAGTACTTGGGGAACCCCACGAACACTTAAGAATACTTATTGGGGATCTTGGTCTGGACGATCAGCAACAAATACTTTCTTTGCATCTCAGGTGCATGACATGCTTCGTCCACGCTCCTTCGATGTGCAGAGTGCTGGCGAGTCGGCTGATCCTGCATCCCGAAACTTTGATGTTCAGGGTGAAACACTTACAAATGTAGCAACTGAAACTATCGTAACTCCCTGGGTATTCTCATTGGATAATGTGGGCTATGTAGAGGGTACCACCGCAGCTTCCGGCTATCGGTACGATAACGACTACAGAAAACAGGGTCGCAGCTTGAGTGCTAGTGGTTCTTACGCCAGCACACTGACTGCTGGGATCGATCGCTTTACTACCTTCTTGCATGGTGGTAGTGATGGCTACGATATTGCTGAGCCCGAACCTTTCAACAATGCTCGTATGACGGCAACAAATGAAAACAACTCTTACGCTTTGTTCTCCTTGAAGAAAGCAGTAAATCTCGCCTCGGATCCTGACTATGTTCAAATGAACGCAGTAACAATCCCAGGTGTCTGGAGACCGACGGTAACAGATGATTTGCTCGATGTAACACAAGAGCGTGCAGACGCACTTGCGCTTATTGACATTCAGTACGGATACACACCTGCTTCTGAAACAACGGGCAATGCTGAAAGCCGCAACAGCGGTAACACGCCTAAGCAAGCATCTGATACGCTCGCCGCTCGTAGCATCAACAACAGCTACGGCGCAACTTACTATCCCTGGGTCCGAGTTCTGGACACAAATAGTAACTTAAATGTTTGGATGCCGCCTAGTGTTGCAGCGTTGGGCGTCTTGTCTAACACTGACCGCTTGCAGGCTCCATGGTTCGCTCCTGCCGGATTTACCCGAGGCGGACTAAGTGAAGGTGCTGCTGGCGTGCCAGTTCTCGATGTCTCTCGTCGCTTGACTTCAGACGATCGTGACACCCTTTACGAAAACAATATTAACCCAATCGCTAAATTCCCAGCAGAAGGTATTGTGGTCTTCGGACAGAAGACGCTACAGCAAACAGCCTCTGCCTTGGATCGGATTAATGTTCGACGCTTAATGATTTACCTTAAGCGTGAGATCTCGTTTATTGCTTCTCGACTTCTGTTCGGACCCAATAACCAAGATACATGGGATCGGTTCCTCGGTCAAGCAGGTCCACTATTGGAAAGTGTGAAGGCTGAGTTTGGTATTGACGATTTCCGTCTGGTACTTGACTCTAGTACGACCACCCCAGACCTTATTGACCGTAATATTATTTACGCTAAGTTGCTTGTGAAGCCCACCCGTGCGGTTGAGTACTTCGCCATCGACTTTGTTGTAACAAATAATGGGGCCGCTTTCGAAGATTAATTCGAAGAGCGCCTATTTACTAACGAGGAGTAAAAATAGAGAATGGCAAGCTTATTCTGGAATGATGTAAGAACTGAACCAAAACGCCAGTTTCGGTTTGAGTTAAAGTTTTCAAGCAAGACTCTGGGCGAGGGAGCTATTCCAGTCTGGACTGTCAAAACTGCTTCGAAGCCTAAGGCAAATGTTAGCACAATTGAACACCAATACATTGACCATACTTTTAAGTATCCTGGTCGTGTAACCTGGGATCCTATCACGGTGACCTTGGTTGACCCTGTAGAGCCAGATCTCTCTTGGGCATTCCTTAATGTATTAGGCGCAGCCGGCTATAAGTACCCCACCACCGCATCTCGCTCAAAGCTCAGCTTGAGTAAGAAAGAGTTTGCTGATGAGATCGGTACTGTCTTCATTGACCAGATTGATGAAAACGGTGCAATCATCGAGCGTTGGGAACTTATTAACCCCTTCATCACTAGTGTTGATTTCGGTGGCTCTCTTGATTATTCTTCGGACGAAATGAATGAAGTAACTGTTGAAATCACTTATGACTGGGCAAACCTCAAGCAGACCAAGGCTGAAGGTAGCCGACCCACAGCGGCAGGGCGTTAACAGATATAAATTCTTCGGGTAGAATAAGAAAGAAAGGTTTTTTCTATGAGTCGCAATAATGATAGGTCGGGACTTACCGACGACACAATAATCACACAAGATGAAACACCAGCCCCGGTAGTATCCACTACTCCGGGCGTTGGTCCATCTACAGGTGGCGGAGCCCCAATGTTTAATTGGTCTGTCCCTACAGAGTTTGTAACTCTACCAAGCGCCGGTCGCTTTTATGGACCTGATCATCCTTTACACGGCGCAACCACAGTCGAGATTCGCTATATGACAGCAAAGGAAGAGGATATCTTAACTTCTCGTTCTTTGCTTAAAGAAGGCGTTGCACTTGACCGCATGTTGCAGAACATCTTAGTTGATGACAATGTTCGAGTGGGATCCCTTCTGTTGGGCGACAAGAACGCTCTCATTGTAGCTGCTCGCCGAACCGGTTACGGCGCAGACTATACAACTCGGGTTAACTGCCCAGCTTGCCAATCAACTGATGAGTTTACTTTTGATATTTCAGATCCTCCTGTGAATAATTTCGAGGAAGAGATGGAGAAAGAGGGTATTACTTTTACAGAAGTAGGAACCTTTATGGTTCAGTTGCCTATGACGAAGGCTACAGTAGAATGTGCTCTTCTAACTGGCGACGATGAAGTTCGCATGTACAAGGAACAGGAACGACGATCACGAGCCAAGAAAGAAGAGACAGGTGGTCTTACCGATGCTCTCCGCAGCTATATTGTGGGAGTTAACGGCGAAGGTTCTAGACTTGTAATCGAGTCTTTCATTCAGAGCCTGCCGGCTCGGGATGCCCGAGTCCTGAGAAAGCTTTACACCAAGATTGTTCCTAATGTAGATCTGAGTCAAGAATATGTTTGCTCTACTTGTAGCTACACTGCGCCGATGGAGGTGCCGCTAACTGCGGACTTTTTTTGGCCTGACAGATGAGGCAATCCAAAGTGTTTATGAGCAGCTTTTCCTCTTAAAGTATCATGGTGGCTGGAGCTTCTTTGAATCTTATAATCTTCCCACTAGTGTGAGGGTCTGGTTTCTCCAGCGTCTTATCGATGAAAAGGAAAAAGAAGCTGAACAAATGCAAAAATCCTCACGGGCTCAATCATCGGGACGAGGAAAACGATTCACATAAGAATAATCTAGCTACCGAACTAGTTATAGAACGGAGAACTGGGTACGCTTATGAACAACGATTTTGATGACAAAGTATTAGATCTTTCCGAATTTAAGGGAAAGCTTAATGAGAACATTCTCCATGTCTTTGCGGCATGGATTGAATATCTTTTATCCAAGATGTTTAAAGGTCGCCGGATTCCAGTTCGAGTCCGAGGGAACAAAATAGAAATTGAAAGATTCGTTGACGCCCTTGTTAATGAAAAGAGATATATGGACTTCATTAAGAAGTATGGTCTTGATGACCCTATGACCTACAAGCAGAAGTCCCGTCTTGATGTAGCCATTAAGCGTTTTGAACGAGAAGCCAAGATTAACTGGCCCATCCGCAACTGAGGTGTAATTGGTGGAAGACGATCCAGGAATAATTCAACGACTACGAGAGGAAATAGCTCTTCGCAAAGATCTTGAAGGCGCAATTGAATTACAGAAAAAAGCCCAGCGTGATCTGGCTAAGGCGATGCGTGAGGCTGAGCGTGAACGCCAAAGAATATTAAGTGAGACCGAAGGTGACACCAAAGCCCGCACCGAAGCACTCAAGGAGCACGGTGTCCAGTTGGAAAGACTCCATGATCAGATGGAAGAACAGTCCAAGGACATGGAGAAAGCCCAGGAAAAGCTTAAAAAATACGAAGAGACGATTAAGGGGCTGGGTCAGGTAGCTTCTAGTTTAGTAGGGGAGTTTTCCCAGCTTAATACTTCAGTTGCCGGACTAGCCGAGCTTTTTATGAAACAAGCCCATGCTCTTGATTCAGTAGGTGTTGAGCTTGCCAAGACCACTGGCTATGCTAGTGCTATGCAGGACAATATGGTGGCCTTGGCGGATTCTGCCAACGGGTTGAACCTATCTTTTGCAGATTCTGGTAAAATTATTGGTGCCCTAAGTCTGGGATACAAAGACTTTAACATGTTAAACGAGGAGGCTCAGCGGTCTCTTGCTAACACTGTTGGTCGCCTTTACCGCCTTGGTGTTGATGGCGCTGCCGCCGCCAAGTCTATGGACATGCTTGAAAACGGACTTGGGCTGACCAGGGTAGCAGCAGAGAGAACGGTAGCAGAATTTGAAAATCTTGCCATGGCTACAGGACAGCCAGTTTCTCAACTAGTGGATGACTTTAATAATCTTGCGCCAGCCCTTGCTCGCTTCGGTGATCGAGGTACAGCCGTATTTAACGAACTTGCCAAAGACGCTCGCCGCTTAGGGCTTACGGTACAAGAGGCTTTTGATGTTACGGAACTCTTTGATACCTTCCAAGGCGCTGCTGATGTAGCGGGCAAATTAAACTCTCAACTAGGTCTCCAACTGAATTCTGTAGAGATTATGGGAGCATCGTCGGAAGACAGATTAAAAATCTTAAGAGCCGAATTTGATTTACAAGGTCAAAGCTTCAAATCTATGGGCAAACGCCAGAAGCAAATGATTGCAGAGATTCTGAAAGTAGATGTTAACCAGGCTGCTCGTTTGTTCGGTGACCCAATGGAATTAAGACGAGCCCAGCGAGATCAAATAGAACAACAAGAACGCTTAGCGAAGTTCACCAGTGCAGCCGATAAACTTAAAGAAGCTTTTGAGCAAATGTTTGTTAAAGTTGAGCCTATCTTGACTTCGTTTACAACTCATCTAGGAAACCTAGCGGAGTTTTTTGGGAATGGTATTACTATGGGAACTGTTCTTACGGGAGTATTTCTCAGGCTTGGTACTGCCTTGGCGGGGGGAGCCAAAGGATTAGCCGCATTTTTGAAGGTTACCGGACCCCTTACAAAGGGTCTGGCGGGACTAGGCGGTGCCCTTGCTGTAGTCCAAGGGTTCTTTGATTATATGTCAACAGGTGATCCCATTTATGGGATAGTATCTGCTATAGGATCCATGGGCGGCATGATGGCCGGCGCGATGATCGGGTCGATGTTGTTCCCCGGCGTGGGCACCATAATCGGAGGCATGGTTGGTAGCCTGATAGGGGGTACTGTTTCTAAG
>UEXM01002207.1_pt1 | contig 14347 bp, 12 predicted proteins | sample 1796661 | NCBI WGS metagenome assembly UEXM01 (sample SAMEA4772469, study PRJEB27181) | metagenome | reverse complement strand
TAACAAAACCGCTTATTAGAAAAAAAAGTTGCACCCCTAAATGACCATATTTTAAAATGAAAAAGTTATCTAAATTAACTTTATGCCCATAAATTTGATCATATCTAAATGTATAGTGATAAAAAACTACAGCTAAAGCAGCAAGACCACGAAGAGAGTCCAGTGATGATATTCTTGTTTTTTTTGTCATTTAACTTCCACTAACTACTTCCCCATCTAACACAACATAGGATACATTTTTATACCTTTCTTAACATATCAACTGATACAAGTTAACCCTTATAAATCAACTTAACTTGTATCAGCATGCAAGAGTTACAACCGTATATCTACACTTTGCTTTGGTAGTACGTACTTTAAATCGTAAAGGACATGCTCAGCTTTACCTAGTGCACGAATTTGCTCTGCACCCATTTCTTTAAATTCATTATGTCCTACAGCAAGAATGATTGCATCGTAGTTATTTTTTTTATGCTCTGTAGTTAAACTTAAACCATATTCATGTTGTGCTTCATCGTTTGAACACCATGGATCAACAATATCTACATTAATATTGTATTCTTTAAGTTCACTTACAATATCGACCACTTTTGTATTACGTAGGTCTGGGCAGTTTTCTTTAAAGGTTAAACCCATAATAAGTACATTAGCACCATCTACATGAATGCGCTTTTTAAGCATTTTTTTGACTAGCTCAGACACCACATGTTTGCCCATACCATCATTTAAACGACGGCCTGCTAAAATCATTTCTGGGTGGTAACCTACACTTTGTGCTTTATGTGTTAAGTAATACGGATCAACACCAATGCAATGTCCGCCAACTAATCCTGGACGAAATGGTAAGAAGTTCCATTTAGTGCCGGCCGCTTCTAATACTTCGAGCGTATCGATACCTAGCTTATTAAAAATAATCGATAGCTCATTAATTAGGGCTATATTTACATCACGTTGCGTGTTCTCAATTACTTTTGCAGCTTCAGCCACTCTAATAGAGCTCGCTTTATGTGTGCCGGCCGTAATTACTGATTTATAAAGTTGATCAACTTTTTCAGCTATTTCTGGATTTGAACCTGACGTTACTTTTAATATGTTAGTTACGCGGTGCTCTTTATCACCTGGATTTATACGCTCTGGTGAGTAGCCGGCAAAAAAATCTTTATTAAATACAAGACCCGACACTTGCTCTACTACCGGCAAACACGCTTCTTCTGTCGCACCAGGATATACGGTTGACTCATAAATTATGATGTCGCCTTTATTAACCACTTTACCCAGCATTTCGCTGGCTTTAATAAGCGGCGTTAAATCTGGCTGTTTATGTTCATCAATAGGAGTTGGAACGGTAACAATATATACATTACAGCTTTCAAGATCTGACACTGTATAAGAGAAGTTGAGCTGTGGAGAGTCTTTAAGTTCTTCATCACTTACTTCAAGTGTAGAGTCGTGGCCTGCTTGTAATTGTGCAATTCGACCTTGGTTAATATCAAAGCCTGTTACTGGAAATTTCTTGCCAAACTCAACTGCTAATGGGAGGCCTACATAACCTAATCCTATAATGCCAATTTTTAGGTCCGTTAATGAATCGTGCATAATTGTACTCTCTTTGTTTGGTTGTAGAGCTTCGAGCTTTGGACTGCGAGCTTCGTAAAAGTTAAATTTAAAATTGGTTTCATATTAAAACGTGCAGTAAAAAAACGAGTATTTAGAGGTATACTCGTGGGTAAAAAGCACGTTTTACAATCTTTTCTGGGTGGGTAACCATTCATTTTTAACAACGAAAACACTTTGCATTTACTAAATCAGTACGCAATGGCTCACCACTAAATTGCATTTTAGCAATTTTATATCTCAGTGATATTACAACCCACTGAGACACTTTCTTCCATATTGAGACAGTCAATTTAGACTATCTCTTTGTAATTGCTTGTTTTTGTACTTTTATTTAAAAGTGCCCAATAGGCCCCCTAAAAAAACTACTTATCACTCTTATATTCATAGTTGTAATAACCGTAATATCCATAAGCATTGCTAGCCTTTTTAACCACATCATTAAAGACTAGTCCTTTTACATCTATTCCATTTTGCTCAAAACGGCTACGGGTAAGCTCTATTTCGCGTAAGTGGTTTTGTCCAAAACGAGCCACTAGTAATGTGGTGCCTGTATGAGCACTCACAATGGCTGGGTCGGTTACTGCAAGTATTGGTGGTGTATCTATAATTACTATGTCGTAAGCGTTCCTTACTTCTTCAACCAACTTGCTAAAGTTGCTGTGCATTAACAGCTCTGATGGGTTTGGTGGTATTTGCCCGCGGGTAATTACGTTTAACCCTTCTACTTTGGTCGTTTTAGTCACTTGCTCTAGATTCAAACGCCCCGATAGGTAATCACTTAGTCCGTCGTCCCATTTTAAGCCAAATTGGGTTTGCAAATAGCCTTTGCGCATATCGGCGTCAATAATCAGTACTTTTTTGCCACTTTGTGCCAATACGGTAGCCAAGTTAACCGATATAAACGATTTACCAACGCCAGGGCTTGGACCCGATATAGCAATAATGTTGTTTTTAGCTTCCATCATCGCAAAATGTAAACTGGTACGGAGGCTTCGTAGTGCCTCTATAGATAAGTCGGCAGGGTTATCGAGCGCTAGTATAGTTTTAGCTTTTATAGTTTTATTTTTTCGTACTTTTGCAAAGCCAGTTAGCTTATCTTGGTATTCTGAGTGGGGTACACTAGCGTAAACAGGGATACCCAACGCCTCAATCTCACTTGGGTCTTCCACCCCTTTGTGTATTGCTTTTTGAATAAGTACAATTGCAACACTTAGCATACCGCCAAGCATAGTCGCCATAACCACTATTAACGCTTTTTTTGGCTTTACTGGTTTGCTGGTGTTTACCTCAGCGTAATCTATAACACGTACATTACCCACCGTACCTGCACGTACAATGTCAAGCTCTTGGGTTTTGCTGAGTAAGAGTGTGTAAATTTGGTTACTCACTTCAACATCACGCTTCAAACGTAGTAGCTCCTGTTGCGTTTCAGGTAGACTACCAACTTCCCCAATTAACTGATCTTTTTGTTTTTCGACTGCTTGAATTTGCTCAATTATGCCTTGATATGCAGGGTGATTTTTCTTGAATTTACGGCCAAGCTCTAAGCGCTTCAGGTTTAGCTCTTGTAGCTTAGTCTCAAGCTTTACTACTTGCTCAAGCACACCTTGGGTTTCAAGAGTTATGTTTATTGACTGACGTTTAATTTGGTAGTCGTTAAAACGCTGTTCTGCGTACTCAAGTTGTTTTTTAATTTCGGGTAATTGTACTTCTAAAAATTCTAGCGACTTTTGTGCCTCAGCACTGTTGCGCTCTACGTTGCGGCGTACATAAATAGCAGCCACTTTATCAAGCACTTTTTCAGCATAACTTGGCTTGGTGCTTTGCAGGCTTAAATTTATTATGCCTGAATCTTTGCCTTTTTCACTGGCACCAATAGCGGCTTGTAAATCAAGTATTGTATTTAGGCGATCATGGCGTGTAAGTAAAAACTCGGTGCCTGGGCGTGCATTAAGCTCGCGTACTGTTAAGTTAAACTTACCATTGGTAAGCTCCTCACCTACTTTACCAGCGAGTATTTGTTCGCCATCAGCATTTAAAAGCTCCACGCCATTATTTGTTTGTGCTACAAGTGTAAAGGTCTTATTAATTGCAGAGCGAGGAACATCGAATCTAAATATATTTATGCTTTCGCCACCCCAAGCATAGCTACTTGCACCAAAACTTGGCTCGGCTAGGTCACCCTCGCTCATTGGCATAAATTTTCGGTAAGCGCGATTACCAATAAATGGGAATAGCTTAGGCTCTGCTGTTATATCTAGCTTAAGTGTATCTACTGCCTCACCGATAACGCTGCGCGATTTAAGTAGTTCTATTTCTGTTACTGCGGCTGATGTACTCTCGAACATACCGGCCATATCGTCAAACCCTGGTACCGATGCACTGCCATCTTCTACCTGAATCATAGCGGTTGCTTGATAAACTGGTGTGCTTAACACCGCATAAACAATCCCTACAAACATAAATAACGCGGTTATACCAGCTATAAAATATTTGCGGTCGAGTAATGCACCGAGTAGTGCCATTAAATCAATTTCTTGTGAAGGCTGTACGTTGTTACTTTTATTATTAGGCTGAGCAGTCATTAATTTAGCCATTCCTTATAAATACTTTTGCCAAGCGCTACACGCGCTATCGATTAATCTATACACGTGTTCAAAAGCCTCTTGGCTTTGGCGGTAGGGATCTGGGATTTCAGTGTCGTTAATCCATTTACCTAATAAAAAGGTTTTACCGCGTGCCTCGGGGTAACGCGCATGTACATCGTTTAAATGGCGCTCTTCCATTACTAAAATAACGCTATTTTGCGCAACTAAGCTTGACGATAACTGCCTACCTTGATGGGCATCCATATTTATACCATTTGCTAGGGCAATTCGCTTTGCTGTGGCATCGGCAGGTTTCCCTTCAAGCGCTGTTAACCCAGCCGACGATACTTTAATATTTTTACCTTCAAGCTTTTGCTTTAACACATATTCACCGGTAGGACTGCGGCATATGTTACCAGCACATACAACTAAAACTGAATCAAACACTTTAAAGACCCTTAGTTTGATGAAATATCATCTACACTATCTACGGTAGCTATAGATGGTAGTAATAAACTTATTACGCGGTTCCAACGTGCAAGCGGTGCTGAGGTTACGTATACAATATCGCTTGGCTGCAGCTCAAACTGTTCCGCTAATACTATTGCAGCTATATTTTTTGCATGTAGTTGGTATACGTTTGCTATTACACCTGTTTTTTCTATGTCACTTTTACGCAGTACAAAAACGCCGTTTGCATCGGCGGTTGCTTCATTTAAGCCACCCGAATCACTTAATGCTTCGGCTAAGTTTAAACCATAGCGATTAAGGGTCACTGACCCTGCTTTTTTTACATCGCCTAGTACAAATACTTTTTGCGCATCGTTACGGCTTACATGCACTATGTCGCCGTGCTGTAATAAACGATTTTGCGAAATGTCCCCATTCGCATAAAATTCATCAAGCTGAATGACTTCTGTTTTATCGCCACGGGTAAAAGTAACTGTGCGCCAATCGGCTGAATCAGTTAAACCGCCGGCCTGATTTAGTGCATCTATTAAGGTAAGTGGTATTTCGGTTACAGGGTAAACGCCAGGTTGTTTAACCTCTCCTGTTACATAGGCTTTTTGACTTCTAAAACCCACTACTTTTACATCTACTTGTGGATCTTCTATTACGCGGCTTAAGCGCTTTACTAAGTCCTCACGTACTTGGCTAATTGTTCTGCCTGCGGCAGGTATATTAGGGGCATATGCATAAGTAATTGTGCCGTCTTTTTGTACTCTAAAACCATCAAACTCAGCGGTGCGCTGTACTGCAGCAGGGATTGTAAGCTCGGGATGATCCCACACACCTATTGTTAGTACATCACCTACGCCCAATTTGTATTCGTAATCGCTAGTGTTAACACCAGCGCTACTTGATATTGGTTTAGCCGCACTGCGAGATTGCTTTTGCTGTTGGACTAAAAAGGAATCAATAATTTGAATATTTACTTTTTCGAGATCTTGCTCAAGGTTATATGTTTGTTCGCCTGAGTCTATGCCTTCAAAATGGCTACCGGGTACTATTGTACATCCCGATATTGCTAGCATTATGAGAGAAGTTACGAGTGATTTACAGCTTAACGCCATTGTAGAATCCCAAAATTATTTTAAATATTGCACTTTCTCACCAACCTTGGTGAGTACTTATTTTTTTAGCGGTGTAATTAAAGCATGAGGGGCGATAACGCGCAAGCGCGAATCATTTTATGCGTATTAATTTTAAGGCCAAATTTAAAAGCCATGTAAGTGATAAGGTTAAAGTTAAAAGGTTAAAGAGTAGAAATTTTCGCTAACCTCGCGTTTGGCCATATTAATTTTGTTGCGGCATCAAAATGTAAAAGCGTTGTTTTTATTACGCCAGCAAGCAAGACGCCTACAAGCTAAACATTGAAAGTTTTGCGCTAATCTAGTGGCAGCGAGTTTACCTCGCGTTTGGCCATATTAATTTTGTTGCGGCTTAAAAATGTAAAAGCGTTGCTTTTATTACGCCAGCAAGCAAGACGCCTACAAGCTAAACACGGAAAAATATACGCTAACCTAGTAGCAGCGAGTTTACCTCGCGTTTGGCCTTATTAATTTTGTCGCGGCATAAAAATGTAAAAGCGTTGCTTTTATTACGCCAGCAAGCTGCGCGTCTACAAGCTAAACACGGAAAAATATAAGCTAACCTAGTAGCAGCGAGTTTACCTCGCGTTTGGCCTTATTAATTTTGTTGCGGCATAAAAATGTAAAAGCGTTGCTTTTATTACGCCAGCAAGCTGCGCGTCTACAAGCTTGTATAGCCCTTCGGGCACGCTTCACGTTCCAGTTCGTCGCAGAGTTCCTCTCGCTCCAGCTTGAAAGCAAAACTATTTGCTTGTCTAGCCCTTCGGGCACGCTTCACGTTCCAGTTCGTCGCAGAGCTCCTCTCGCTCCAGCTTGAAAGCAAAACTATTTGCTTGTCTAGCCCTTCGGGCACGCTTCACGTTCCAGTTCGTCGCAGAGCTCCTCTCGCTCCAGCTTGAAAGCAAAACTATTTGCTTGTCTAGCCCTTCGGGCACGCTTCCGCCCCTAGGTTGCAGTTCCTACGTACTGATTTATTTCTAGCTACATGTGCGCGGCGTAAAGCCCCGCCTACAAAATATTTTTACTTACCCGCGCCTCGCAGCCCGTCGCTCGTAACCTTTCGCCTTTAACCTTCAACCTAACACTCTATATCTTTGTTATCTACGCTCATTTCTACTTGTTTATTAAGTAGATTAATTAGCAAAATACTGCGCATATCACCGTCTTGCTCTTTGTAAATTGCTTTAATATTATTAAATGAACAGTTATTTACGCTAACTACATCACCCGCTTTTGGCATTGTTGACTCAACGGTTTGTGAACATTTACTTTGTAATTGTTCAATTAAAGCTGTAGGTACAATTTGATAATTTGCCCCATAAGACACAAACCCACCAATACCGCGGGTATTTTTTACAGCAGAAAAGTTACCGTTTTGTGACTCAAGACAAACAAATAGGTAGTTAGGGAATAGAGCTGACTGTTTAACAGTACGACGACCTTTAACCAGTTTTTCGGTGGTTAACTTGGGGTAAAACACTTCAATCCCTTGGTTAAGTAAGTTGGTGGCTGCTCGTTCTTCTTGGCGAGGCTTACACGTAATTAAATACCAACTTTCCATAGCAATCCTTACTACAAATATAATTACAAAAAAACACAACGTTAAATTTAATAACGCGTAATTATAAACAATTTAAGCGCATTAAGTAAATAGGTGTTTATTGTAAATATTTACTAACCTTGTTAATTGTAATGGTGAGGTTTGTTGTAACAATTGCGCGTTAAATCGCTAAAATTAAAACTTAAATCGTTCTTTGAGTATTAGTGCCAGCATAAGCTATGTGGCATAAAGCCTCTGCTACAGCTACTGTGGGCTTCGCCCATTACGCCAACAAGCTAAACACGGAAAAATATACACTAACCTAGTAGCAGCGAGTTTACCTCGCGTTTGGCCTTATTAACTTTTTACGCAGCATCAAGCCGCTGCTACAACATAGCTAAACTTTGCTTAAAGCGCTGTTTGACCCTACTTTTAACTTTATCCTTAAAAAACTAAATATAGATACCCTATGAAAATACTTCACCATGGAGCGGTAAATGGCGTGACAGGCTCGTGCCATGAATTAGTTATTAATAGTAAAACCAGCGTGCTGATAGATTGCGGGCTTTTTCAGGGGGAAGACTCAAAAGATGATTTATCAATAGAGTTTGATATTGCGCACATTACCGCGCTTATTGTTACTCATTGCCACATTGATCACGTGGGGCGCATTCCTCATTTATTAGCGCCGGTTTTAAGGGGCCCATTTATACTACGCCAGCCTCGGCTAGCTTGCTGCCACTAGTGATTGAAGATGCGTTAATGGTAGGTGTTACTCGTGATATAAAAATTATAAATGCCTGCCTAAGCTTGCTAAATAAGCAGATTATTGCGGTTAACTTTAATACCTGGTTTGAGCTTCCTTGCAAAGGCGAACATTCTGCTAGGGCGCGTCTACAACGAGCAGTGCACATTTTAGGCTCCGCCTATGTTGAAATAAACATAGGCACACCTCCCACAAAGCTAATAATAATCATAGAGTGGTTTTTTCTGGTGATTTAGGGGCGCCCTATACGCCTTTACTACCCGCACCTAAAGCGCCCTATAAAGCCGATACCTTAGTGATTTTTAAATTGCTCTATTTGCGATGCACTTGGGGTAAAAGCCAATGCGTTAAAGCTGCTGATAATTATCAGCGCACTAATAAACCTGAACTCTGGATAATAAATCAATCTCAAGCAGCTATTTTCAGCGCTAACTGCGTTGAATTTACTTGCAATAGGCTAGCTATTGACGCGTAATTTCGCCTTGTTTTCACTGGAAATCTCTGGCTAGAGAAAAATAAACATAAATATCATTTTTGATTCAATACGTTAGTAAATCTCTTAACCAGAGTTCAGGTTAATAAAGTATTTAAAAAAGTTCTCGAGTAGGTATTTCCCTAGTTCTACAGTCGATAATACGCGTGCTATACACCATTTTCGCGTAATTAAAAAAGAGGCAACCGCCTCTTTTATTACATAATTGTTATTAAAACCGCTATTGATTAAAAGCTATACACCAATGTTAATGAGGTCTCTGTATCAGTTGCTTCTTTATCGTCAGCAACATCTGAGTTATTAGTAATATTGTAAGCCACTTTCATTTGTAGTGAGCCATTAATTTTAGTCAGCAGTGCGGTTTCTGAGCGAGTTTTAGTGTTTGTATCACCATATTCTACCGATACTAACTGGGTAAAACGTGCGTTGTCTGAAATTTTCCAGCTAAAGTCTACTTTACCTAGCGCAATTACTTCACCTTCGTATTCACCTGCTAATGAGTTGCCGTTTTCGTCAACCTCGTCGCTAATATCTGGGTATTTAAAGTACTTATAACCTGGACCAATTTCAGCGTTTAATTTCATGTTTGACTCGTTTAGTAAACGTAAACCATAACCCGCTGAAACAACCGATTCACTTCTGTAGGCACCAAAGTAATCAGAAACGTGCGACCCATAAATAAATAAGTGGGCGTGCTTTTCATTTAATTTGTAATTACCTTGTGCTGAAATAGAGTACTTTTCGTTAGTACGCTGCTTTTCTTTAGTACCGTCGTCGTTTTCTACTTCATCTTCTTTGTAGATGCCGTCTAACTTATACTCGTTGTTCCAATTTTCTAAGTTATGTAATACTTTAATACCGCCTTTTAAGGTCGTTGTTTCGGTATTACCGCTGGTAATAATAGCGCCTACTTCACTGGTAACTTCCCAGGTTTTTTGTTCTTCTTCTGCTGCAAATGCATTGGTTGTAGCTGAGGCTGCTACTAAAATTGATAAAAGCTTAAGTTTCATTAAAAAATAACCCTGTAAAAAATGTATTAATACCTATTAAAAAACAGCGCGCATATTAATAAATCAAATTTGAGCGCTGCCTTAATAAATAAGTATTTTAAAAAATTAGTCTTGCTTGTGTAAATGTACATCCATTTGCGGGAATGGAATGGTAATGTCTGCGTCGTCTAACGCTATTTTAATGTTTTCCATTAACGACCAATATGTTGGCCAGTAATCTTCTGACTTAACCCACGGGCGCACAATAAAGTTAACGCTTGAATCTGCAAGTTCAGAAACCGATACGTTATATGCAGGATCTTTTAAAATACGCGATTCGTTATCTAGTACTGATTTAAGTACTTCTTTTGCTTTACGCAGGTCGGCGTCGTAGCCAACACCAATCACAAGGTCAACGCGGCGCGTTGCTTCGCGTGAGTAGTTAATAATTGCATCTGACATAATTTTTGAATTAGGCATTACAATAACTTTGTTATCGGGTGTGCGCATTTCAGTTGAGAATATTTCGATTTTTTTAATCGTACCGGCTTTGCCGCCCGCTTCAACATAGTCACCTGATTTAAATGGGCGAAGTAGAATAATTAATACGCCGGACGCAAAGTTAGATAACGACCCTTGCAGTGCTAAGCCAACGGCTAAACCTGCCGCACCTAAAATAGCAATGAATGACGTGGTTTCGATGCCAATTTGTGACAGCGCCATTAAAATAGTGGCTGCAAATACAATGGCATATACAATACTAGAGACAAACGATGAAACCGCTTTATCTACTTTTTTCTTGTCGAATGCTTTTTCGGTTAACTTTGCACAAAATTTAGCAATTCGTCCACCCAGTAAAAATATAACAAGCGCTATAACTGCTTGAATACCATAGTGTAAAATTAAGCCTGAATTTTCATTCAGCCAATTGAGTATTGAATCCATATTAACTCCTGATAGTGTTATTTAGCAGTTTAGCGATATTGTTTGTTGTATTGTAAATCTTTAAGACGTGTTTGCAACAGCGTTTTACAAGGTTCGAGGAGTTTAAAAACCTTACGGTTAATATAGCAAGGTTTTTTTATACCCGTAGGCGGGAGTTTACCTCGCGCAGGGTTTAATAAAATGCGCGGGATAACCACCGCTCAAGTTCAATACAAACATCATGCTTGGCTTAATCTCTACCTCTGTGAACTCTGTGACCTCTGTGGTAAATAGTGTTTTAATTTTTTGCATCACAGAGTACACCGAGGCGCTACGCGCTACACAGAGAAGAAAATCTTGCGCGGGATTAGGGATTCGAGCTGCCCGTTGCCCGTTGCCCGTTGCCCGTTGCCAATAGCTTAAATATAGAATACTTAAAATAAGTTTAATTTTTTTAATTTTTTGCTTCACAAGCATGGGGATATTATGTATTATGCGCGCCACACCAAACAAGGTGTATGTAGTGGCGGTTGTAGCTCAGTTGGTAGAGCCCCGGATTGTGATTCCGGTTGTCGCGGGTTCGAGCCCCGTCAATCGCCCCACTATTTCTAAGTATCCTCAGTAATATTCAAAGTTAATTCATAACTTCATTATTAAAAATCAAATTATAGTTTATCTATTTGATACACCGAGAAAAGCCACGGGCGGATAGCGGGCTATAAGTCCTAGCACCTAGTCACTTTAATCACTTCCTCTGTGTTCTCTTTACCTCTGTGGTAAATAAAATAACTAAAAAATATAACAATAAGCCGCCCTGCGGCTAACGTGAGCAAGCTCTACGTCTACAAAAAATTTTAATTTACCCGCGCCACGTCGCTCGCAACCTTTCGCCTTTAATCTTTAAAAAAGTTACATGTGCGCGGCGTAAAGCCCCGCCTACAAAACAATTAAAACGCGGTGGTTCCCCGAAACTCGTTGCCCGTTGCCCGCGCTCCGTTGCCGTTTATTAAAGGCGTTCTTTCCACTGTGCAATAGGGATTGGCTTTGAAAATAAGTAGCCTTGAAACAAGTCGCAGCCACGTTGTTTTAAGTAATTGAATTGCGCCGTTTCTTCAACGCCTTCTGCCACGCTATTTACGCCAAGTGCGTTGGCCATGTCGATGATCATGTTTACAATTGTTAGAGTAATTTTAGACCGAAGCGATAAGGTTCGCCAAAAAAAGTGGCTAAAAAAAATGCCACCAGATGGTGGCATTTACACACGGGGGTATTTCTACTTATAGAAATTTTTTACGAAAATATATATTGAAAAGGTAACATTTAGCCCATTATCTAGCAACATTTAAGCGGGTTTTATCTTACAACCATTAACTCATCGGAACAGTCTTAACCATTACACCTTAATACATACGTATTTTTCTTCTAAGTACTCATCTAAACCCTGATGCCCGCCTTCACGACCAAGACCTGATTGCTTTACACCACCAAACGGCGCAACGGGGTTTGATATAACGCCCTCATTTACACCAACCATGCCAAACTCTAGCCCTTCGCTTATACGATAGATTTGTTTAATGTTTTGGCTATAAAAGTACGCAGCTAACCCATAAGGGACATCATTAGCAAGCGCAAGTACTTCGCTTTCTTCATCAAATGGGATCACCGTTAATACAGGACCAAACACTTCTTCGTGATAAATATCCATTTGTGTAGTGACATTGGTGACTATTAATGGGTTTTGAAAACTGCCACCTAAATTGCTGTTATCTCCAATTAGCGTAGCGCCTTTATCAACAGCGTCTTTAATCAGTTGTTGCACTTTCTCTTTTGCTTTGGGGTAAATAAGCGGCCCTATATCGGCATTTTCATCAAAACCGTTCGCAACATTGAGCGCAGCGACTTTGGGTGTAATTTTTTCAAGTACGCCATTTAATATATTACGCTGAATAAAAATACGATTTGCTGCAACACAAGCTTGTCCTGAGTTTCTAAATTTGGCCGCCATTAATCCATCAATCGCATCGTCAATATCAGCATTATCAAATATTATAAACGGGGCATTTCCCCCCAATTCCATTGAAGTACGCTTTATTGTAGATGCACATTGAGAGAGTAACTGCTTACCTACACCAGTAGAGCCAGTAAAAGTAAACTTACGTACCACCTCTGAGTCTGTCAGCATTTTGCCAACCTTTTTGGCATCTTGTGACACAAGCACATTAAATGCACCTTTAACAAAGCCAGCTTGATCAGCTAAATAAGCTAAAGCGATAGCACATAATGGTGTGTGCTCAGAAGGTTTGAGTATAAAACTACAACCTGCGGCATAAGCCGGCGCGACTTTTCGTGTCACCATAGCAACAGGAAAATTCCATGGCGTAATACCTGCTACCACGCCAATAGGTTGCTTGAAGCTAGTTAAACGATGACTGTTATCGGTGACGGGGATCACATCACCGTAGCTACGTTTAGCTTCCTCTGCAAACCATTTAATAAAGCCAGCGCCATAATCTATTTCACCTAGCGATTCTTTAAGCGGTTTTCCCTGCTCTTTAGTCATGAGCTTAGCGAGTGTTTGTTTGTGCTTTATTACTAGATCATACCAACGCATCAGGGTTTCGCTTCGCTCGGTCGCATGGGTGGCTTTTAATTTTATAAACGCGTCTTGTGCTGCTGTTATGGCATTTTTTACGCCTTGCTCGTCAATATCGCTAACATCAACAATACTTTGTTCGGTGGCGGGGTCATCAACGCTAAAGCGTGTGCTGGTTTGATAAAATTCACCGTTAATAAACGAGTCTGAAAAAATAAGATCACTCAAAATATACCTCCAAAATGGGTTTTGGTTTTTGGGCCTCGAGCCTCGAGCTTCGGGCTTCGGGCTTCGGGTTTCGGGCTTCGATAAATTAAAAAAGCCTTGTGGTTAACGCTACAAGACTTTTTAATTTTAATTTACCCGCCGCCCGTAACCCTTTACCTTCAACCTTTGTATTTATTCACTTCCTCTGCGCACTCTGTAATCTCTGTGGTAAATAAAATTACTAACAAACGCGGAATAAAACCGCTTTAAAAAGCATATGCACAAAGAGAAGTGAATGAGAAGAAAATGAGAAAGCACTAACCATTAGCCTGAGTGATTAATTGTTTTGTCACTTCCTCTAAAAGCGCAGCGTCTCTTAACCTCTTTGTGCATAATTTTATTACCTTTAACCACATTTGCGCGGCGTAAAGCCCCGCCTACAAAATATTTACACCACAGAGAATACAAAGGCGCTTCGCGCTACACCGAGGGGTTAAGGTAAATAACACTAAACCTTTGCCTTTGCTCACTTTCTCTGTGAACTCTGTGCCCTCTGTGGTGAATAAATCACTAAAAAATCAAACAATGAGCCGCTGCAAGGCTAACTTGAGAAAGCTCTACGTCTACAAAAGATTTGTCTGCGCGGCATAAATCTTCGCCTAAAACAAAAAAGCCGCTGTATCAAACAGCGGCTTTTAATATGATAGTCATTAATTAAAAACTAGTGTTCTTCATTAACGATATTGAGATTGTACTTAGGTATTTCAACCACTAAGTCTTCATCTCTAATGATTGCTTGGCAACCTAAACGTGACTCAGGCTCTAAACCCCAAGCTTTATCTAGCATGTCATCTTCTAGGTCGTCACTTTCATCTAATGAGTCAAAACCTTCACGGATCACTAAGTGACAGGTTGTACATGCACATGACTTTTCACAGGCATGAGGAATGCTAATGCCATTTTTAAGCGCGATATCAAGTACCGTTTCGCCAGCGGGCGCTTCTATTGCAGCACCGTCAGGACACAACTCCGGATGGG